>ERZ778023.413-NODE-413-length-98411-cov-54.551395_pt1 | contig 98411 bp, 106 predicted proteins | sample MGYA00375753_ERZ778023 | MGnify/ENA primary metagenome ERZ778023 (study PRJEB29350, sample SAMN05389822) | bioreactor metagenome | isolation source: Ammonium sulfate bioreactor | place: South Africa: University of Cape Town | collected 2014-04-04 ... | reverse complement strand
AAGAAGTTTATTTTCGTAAAGTTTGTATTATTGAATTTTATTCAGAATTGATGGAAGAAACTGGAATTACATCGTCAGATATTAATATTGATCCGAATTTTCGTTTTGAAGAAGTCTATTATCCGACGTACAAACGCTTCGGAGGTGAACGTGTGAAAAAAACATTGGTGATCTTTCTAGCACGATTGAAATCTGATGATGTCGATGTAAAAATTTGTCTTTTCCCTATTGATATTATTTTAATATTGTTTTTTTTTCTCAAAAGATTAAATTAAGTGAACATCCGGATTATCAATGGTTCAATTGGAATTCTCCACCCATTCCTATTCAGGAAAAGACCATCGATCCATTGCTACAAAAGGTGCACGAATATCTTCATTCATAAGATTTGAAATCAACATCAATTCTCATATCATTGTTATTCTTTCATTTATGAATAAATAAGAATATTTATCGAAAAATAACACAAAATTTTTAGTATATTCTGTTGATATGATGATTTACGAGATAACACAAACAGATCCAGCATTATTTGTAATTTTCCAGAGATGATAGATAACTCCTCGTGCGGCGTCAAGTCCTCCATCAATATAAACCGCACCGATTAATGATTCGACAAAGCTACCAAATCGTGAAAATTGATTCCGGTTAACACTTATTCCAAACGATACATGATCTTGGAGATTTATTTCTCGAGCAATTTCTGTTTGTTTTTTCCCTTCAGTTAATTCTTTACGTTGAGCGGTTAATTGACCTTCTGTTAAATTTGGATTATTGCGAAAAAGATATTCTGTAATCACCAAATTTAATACACTATCACCTAAGAATTCTAACCGTTGATAAGTTGGTATCGTAGCATTATTTACACGATGACTATCATGTGTAAGAGCTTCTTCTAAAAGTTTAATAGTTTTGAATTGATATGAAATGAGAGTTTGAACTGTTCTAAAAGATGCTGCGCTGTTTGTTGCCATTGAATTCCTGTTCCTGATTAATACATGACAACATTTTTTTTTATAGTTGACGATGACTGGGGAAAAACCCACTAGACCTGTGAGCAATAAAAAAAACCAATAGTTTTTATTTATTGGCATAAAAATTTTCCTTCTTGACGAATAAGCATTCATCAGTTCTCCTGCAGTGGTCGTTACTTGGCAATTAAAAAGTCGTATGAATGTGATTCAAATATATATTATGTGTGAATATGCACGATTAACAATAAAGGAAAAAGAAGGTTTGTGAAAATAAGCAGCACCGGTCACTATCTCGATTGAAATTATTCTTCAGTTGCTCGATGATTACCACGTAATGGTCCTCGTACAGAACTTCGATTTTGTTCATAATCGATTGCTGGTCGATTCGAACCTTCTATAAATTCGAGAAAGAAAAACTTTGTTCAAAGATAATTTGAAAAAAACTATTTACGTATTGCTGCCGGACGGCCACGTCGATTTCCACCTTGTTGAATCGATCGTTGCGGTGCAGCATCTAAATACGGACTCGGCATATGCGCATCCGATCCAGTTAAGATGACTTTTTGCATATCAGGTAATTCAGCAAATGGTACATAGAATTCTCCTGTCGGTAGATTCTGTTGTTCACGTTCACTACCACGTTCAATAAATGTTTCATGCTGTTCCCAATGACTATTGCAAGCAGCACATAAAAAGTTCGAGATAAAATTGCCACAACCACATTCTACACGTGACAAATCATTCAATTCCAAGAGAATTTACATCAGTAGAAAAACACGGATGTACCTTTACATCGTTTGTATTTAGGCTCATGTCGATCATGAGAATGTCCACATTTACATTTGGCACGCCAAGTTGATGGATCATAACCTGGCCGTTTCATTAACCAGAATTCGCCGGCTTCATCTGGCCGCGATGGGATATAAGCAAATGCATCACAAGCACAATTTGACGATTGACATTTTAATCGTTTTGTTTTACCTTTAATTTATTTTGTAAATAAATGCAGATCATTCAGTTAGAGAAAGAAAGAAAGATCATAGATACCAGTGTATCGTGCGTGTTCACCAAAACTATGTCCACAGAAACATCTACCGACTGATCCAACTCGATAGCAATCGAAATCTTTTCCCGGTTGACGATAACTAATGTAAAGATCTTGTTCAATAGCCTCGCGTGCTGCATCAAGTTCACTTTGAAACATGGCTTGTGCTTTTGTAGCAAAATCACGATTCATTGCTCGAGCCATTGTCACCTAATTTCGTAGACAAGATTGAATAGATCATCGATTACAATAGAATTGATCTTTAACTTACAACATCGGCACGAGCAGCCGGTCGAATTACTCGTGATGTATAGCCTATTTTGATGTTTCTTTGAACGCGTAAATTTAACGGAAAGATAGCCTACCGTCAGGAACCATCATTCCATTTTCTTCATGAAATCGAATCGGATTTTGTGCGACACGTTCTAGTGCATTGTTACGCGCATTCGATGGCATCACAGATCGATTATTTCCACCTGAAGTAGATTCGAAATAGAACAGAAAACAAAATATTTGATGCGGAAACAAACCTCTCGGAACATCAACCGAAGATGATCGATAGCCAGCAGGTGTTCGCTGTTGTTGTCCACCTATTTCATATAAACGAAAAACTCATGTTCAGATATGACGTCAACGAATAATATGTTTTTGAGGGTATTGCGTGTTCGAAAGAAAAAAAGCAAGAAACTACTCCTACTTTAACCTGGTGTCGAACGTTTGCTCATTGTTTAATAATAATTCAATATTCTTTACGTAATTCTGAAAGGTAATACGCCATCTGTCTTCAAAAACTCTAAACGAGAATGTTACCAAGCAAGGACCTCTATTTATAAAACCAAGTTTTTCAGTATAACCTGTATTTTTCTCGTTTAATCTTCAGTGAAATAGATTGATCTACGAGTAAATTTATTAAATTAAACTAATTAATATTCTTGAAATTAATCATCGGCGAAATCAGCCAATAATCATTGTCAGAACGCAAAAGAGTATATAATAAACAAACAAATGCTGCAGTCGTGGTGATATTGTATTCTTCACTTTTTTCTTTTTCTTCTCTCTAAGTAGTCGTCATCGTCTAGTATTTCATTTGAATCAATCAAGTTCAGTCATTTAAAATGCCATCAGTAGGAACTCTCGCTTTCGATGAATTCGGTCGACCAGTACTTATCCTCAAAGGACAAGAATCAAAAAAACGACTCTTCGGTATCGAAGCTCATAAGGTTCGTATTTAATTAACTCCGAAAAAAACTAACAAAGAACGAACCTTTGTTCTCAAATTTTAGTCGCATATTTTGGCGGGCAAAGCCGTGGCCGATACACTCAAAACATCATTAGGACCACGAGGTACGGTCAAAGTGCACTTGTTTTTTTTTGTGTATAATCTTTTTATTTCCTTAAAAGGTATGGATAAATGCATGGTCTCACCAGACGGTGATATAACAATAACCAACGATGGCGCAACTATTCTTAGCATGATGCATGTCGAGAATGAAATTGGTAAATTACTTGTTCAATTATCTAAATCACAGGATGATGAAATCGGTGATGGAACAACAGGCGTTGTTGGTAAGTTTGCTTGTCAAGGCGAAACAAAAAACGAACAATGACTATTTTGAATAGTATTGGCTGGTGCTTTACTTGAACAAGCTGAAGCTCTTCTTGACAAAGGTATCCATCCGATTCGTATTGCCGATGGTTACGAATTAGCAGCTAAAATTGCACTTGATCATTTGGACAAAATTGCCGAAGGTTATCCACTTGATTTAAAAAATCTCGATCCATTGATCAACACAGCAATGACAACACTCGGCTCGAAAATGTCCGTATTTGATTTCGTTTCGATCGAATAAATTCAATATTTTTGCTTTAGTGTCAACCGTTGTCAACGTAAAATGGCCGAAATTGCGGTCAATGCAATCATGAACGTTGCTGATATGGAACGTCGAGATGTCAATTTCGAACTTATTAAAGTTCAAGGCAAAGTCGGTGGCCGTTTAGAAGACACACTTTTAGTCAAAGGTGTTATTGTCGACAAAACATTTTCACATCCTCAAATGCCCAAGGAAGTTCGTGATGCTAAAATCGCCATTTTAACTTGCCCATTTGAACCACCAAAACCCAAAACCAAACACAAATTAGACATTACAAATGTTGAAGATTACAAGAAATTACGAGAATATGAAAAAGAAAAATTCACTGAAATGATCAAATCCGTAGGCGATTTCTTGTCGAAAATCGATCGATATTCATTTTTGATGTTCTAGATCAAAGATTCAGGTGCCAATTTGGTCATTTGTCAATGGGGTTTCGACGATGAAGCCAACCATTTACTTCTTTCTCATGAATTGCCTGCTGTTCGTTGGGTTGGTGGTCCTGAAATCGAATTAATTGCCATTGCAACTGGTGGCCGTATTGTTCCACGATTTCAAGAACTCAAAGCAGAAAAATTAGGTTTCGCTGGACGCATTCGAGAGCTTGACTTTGGCACTACAGGTGAACACATGTTGTGCATCGAAGAATGCAAAAAATCCAACACATGCACTATCTTCGTTCGAGGTGGAAATAAAATGGTATGAATAGAACAAAGAATGAGACGAAATTTTTTCGATGTATTGTTTATCTATGTGAATCAATTTAGGTCGTTGAAGAAGCCAAACGAGCCTTACATGATGCTTTATGCGTCGTTCGAAATCTCGTTCGTGATAATCGTATTGTTTACGGTGGTGGTGCTTGCGAAATCGCCTGTGCTATTGAAGTAGCCAAAGAAGCTAACAAAGTTCGAATAACGACCCGAAAACAAACATTTTCTCGAACTAAATTTGTTTAATTTAGATCCCAACAATTGAACAGTATGCTATCCGAGCATTTGCCGATGCACTTGAATCAGTTCCATTGGCATTGGCTGAAAACAGTGGTTATTCACCAATAAAAACTGTTTCCGATGTTAAATCGCAACAAATCGCACAAAATAATCCACGATTAGGTATTGACTGTCTTAATAAGGGAACAAACGGTAAGTTCATATACAAATCGAAGTTTATTTTTCTTTTTTATTCTGAAATTCAATGAATTTAGACATGAAAGCACAAACAGTCATTGAAACACTCATTGGCAAACGACAACAAATCAGTTTAGCAACGCAACTTGTTCGAATGATTCTTAAAATCGATGACATTCGTTTACCCGGCGAATCCGATGAATAATCAAAACAAAATAAAAAAACGTAACAAGAACAAAACGAAAGAGAATTACATATTGAACTTAGTGTGTGCATGTGTGTTTTCGGTGTGTGTGTCTCTCTTAGGAAACATGTTCTTCTTTTTCAGTTCATTTTTTCTGTCTTCTTTTCACCGCCCAGCGTTCTTTTATTATCGAACCCGTTGTTACTTCTTTTTGTTGTTGTTGTTACTTCTGTTCTAACAGTTCTTTTTCTTCTCTTGTTAATGATCAAAAACAAAACACATTTGATGACTCGCTTTCATATGCCATGATGGTTAATAACAACATTTAAACAAAAAAAAACAAAAAGATTATAAAAAAAAACAAATATTGTCTTTCTTTCTAAACTCAACGCAAAGCTATCAGTGTCGTGTTTGGTGTCCAAAGACCAAACATTTGGCTATTGAGCCAAATAGCGCCATCTGATTAAAGTTCTAAAGCCGAACCAATCAACGTATTCGGCTCGTCCCTGAAAGAGTTCGTTTTTCTTTATTATTACAGTATGAATTCAAATAAAAAAAGTATCTTTCAGATAATTAGTGACTTTCACCATGGGATCCAATGCAAGTATCATGTTGCAGCAAGAAGACTTGCAGAATATTTGCCAACAGACAGGTTGGTCAAATCTACCGAATATGGAATGGAAAGGCAAAGATTTTGTTTAGGATTCACTGCTAAACAAGTACAACGTTTATATAGTCGTTTCAAGATATTAGATAAACGTGATTGTGGATTTTTAACACGTGAAGATCTCTTCTGTATTCCCGAAGTAATTCTATTTTGTGTTAGTCGTCGATTGTTATCTATGAATTCAGGTCAATATAAATCCATTAGGAGAACGTCTAATCGATGTGATCATGGAAGACTATGGTGAAAATAATAAGATCAATTTTAAACAATTTATTTTTCTTCTTGCCAAATTTCGTCGTGGAAAAACGAAATCAATGACTGAATTTAATACACGTGAAAGTAAACTGAAGTTTTTATTTGACGTAAATATTTTTTCTGTCTTCTCGCAACACACGACTAATTCTCAGCTTCTTTTCGAAGATGTACGATCGAAACCATGACATGAAAATCGATCGAGGTGAGTTAGTCGATGTTTTAAAACTGATGGTCGGTGGAAATATTCACGATGATCAAATAGCAACAATAGCCGATCATACCATTGGCGAATTAGTAAGCTGAAAACAAGTCGAATACTCGATTTAGAATTGTCTTTTTTTTGTAATTTAAGGATACCGATGGTGATCAATCGATAACATTCGATGAATTTTGTCAAACACTCGAGCGTATCGATGCTGATGACAAAATGAGCATGAAATTTTTGAGTTAATCTTTCGATTTGTTTGTTGTTTTATGTTCACTAGTTCTTCCATATTTATGACTGATCGATTAGCTTTATCATTCCTATGATATTATTTTTTTTTTAAAAACTCGTTGATTTTATGCATTTATATTATTGGGTGTCATTCCTATATGTTGGGGTTCTGCTTTTCTGTCGCCATTAATTTGCTTATCAAATGAAGATATGTCTTACAGAAAACAAATAATCTTTAAGAGCAAAATTTTCTGTTTTGAAAAAAGAAAAATCTCCTGTTTACGAGGTTAATAAAAAAAAGACAAATGAAAAAAAGAAGAAATCTGCAATGAAACACAGAAATAACTAGAGATGCTTGTTTGTTCTCAATTGTTTGTTGATGGTTTTTTGTTGGCTTTTTTCTTCGATTGACTTGGAGCTGCTGTCGATGGGCCATTGATAAAATTAAGTAAATCATCGATGTTCTTGTCGCCTTGATGTCCGGGAATATTTTCAGAACGAGTTAAATCTTTGTTTTGCTGAGTTTTCTTGGCTTTTCGTCTCATTAACATTTCGTTTTTAGCGGCAAGAGCAGCTAAATGTTCGTCGTATTCGTCGTCATGATGATGATGGTGATGAGATGGATCATTACATGAATGCGAATGTTGATGAGCTGCTGATGCAGCATCGTATATTGGCACACTTGCTGTTGGTTTTGTTTGTTGTTCGGCTGAAGCCATGTTTTTGTTTCCTTTTTTTTTTAAATCTAAAATGAATCGAAATCTATTCTATTTATTGAAGAAAAAGACAATTTCATAATTGTTTTTTAAGTAAAAGGAATGTTTTTTTCGCTATACCACGCATAGCAATTGTCGGAATAGAAATATGAAAGAGAAGAAAAATCTCGGAGAATTGATTTTCACGAAGAAAATAACATTTCCATTCGATTTGTTTGTCATCTTCATTGATCAAATACATTTCATTCATTTGAGTTTCATTCTTCGAATTATCGAACGAAAGTAATTTCTCTTTGTCCATTCGAATAATTTCCACGTAAAATTGTCTGAGAACATTGTAACGAGTTTTTTTCTTGCCTATCGACAATGTCGAACTCGATTTGAACGGTTCGAATGTGCTCACACAAAAATGTGTCTGTCGATTGATGTACAAAAGTGCTTGAATATTGTGATCGAATACGACATTATCGTGAAACCAACGTGGATATAGAAGACTATGCAGATTTTGCATGTATTCTGTTTGAGAACGTGTGTATTTATCGACTACACTTTCGAATTCGCTCATTTTCGGTGATGATGTACAAAGAAGTGAGACATAGATGTGACCAAGCAATCGAATCGATAACAATCGATAATTACGAGAACGATCGATGGAATCGAGATAAACTGGCATGTCACGAACAGTTGGTAAACTGTCGTTTAAATAATCATTGAGTGCAATGATTAAACTGAGAATATATTGTTCGGATTGTGTTAAATGCGACCAGCCTGAACTTGAGACGATGATTCGATTGGATAGAGTGATGCAGATATGTTCACATTGAAGATGATTGGAAATGGACTTTAAACATTCGTCCATGGTTCTAAAATTGAATTGATATTATCTTGTTATTCCCGAAAGATTCTTTTTTTACTTTCGATCAAAACCACAAACAGTATCGACTGATTGAGTTAAATCTCCGAATGAAAATGTTCGTTCATCATTTAAAATCGTATCGACATAAAATTTAACTAAATTCAAATCTTCTTCTAATTTTTGCGGATTGGTTTGACTCAATTTATCGATATATTCATAGCCAATAATCATATTTAATAACGTTCGAATTAAAACTAATTTATATTGTGTACATTCATTTGGAGTATCGTATTCCGTTGGTTCTAATAGACACATTAGTAGATGATCATTGTATTCATGAAAATGAATTGTACAATCGTCGGTATGACATGAACGAAGTTGAATACCGAATTTATTGGCAAATGTATATGAACTTGTGAGAATACCGATTAAAGCTAGTGGAATTTGATTGTCCGAGGGACGATCGAGGAGATTTAAAATCATTTCAGGTGCATGTTCGTTTCGTTCGAGAATATTTGTCGAACGAACGAGTAACGGATGACCATTATTGGTATTTATGAATACTAAACAATAGGCCATCGTTAGTCAGATTGAAGATTTTTTTGTGCGTGTTCAACAATTGTGTTGGTATGAAGAAGAAGAAGGGAAATCAGCCATCGAATGTGCACTATGTCTTGGATATAATCGGATTCGAGCATTGAGAGGGACAAGTAGATCAAAAGAGGTCGTAATATGATTGATCATTACTCTCATTTGGCGATATTAGTCAAAGTAGCTGATGTAAAAATAAATACAGATTGTGAAAAACAAATCTGACGAAGAAAAAAAACAAATGATTGTTTTGTTAAAAAAGAACGTCATATTTATATGCGATAGTAACGGGCTATATCTAATATTGGTTTTTACCCAAACCTGCAATACTGAGTCATTTTTTTATTGTACATAGCTTGAAATGAATAATAATTTTATTATTTACGACTCTTAATGCATACTGTGTAAATATTGTAAATGAATTTAGAGGCGATATTATCTTTGGGTTAATCACTTTCGTTTCAAAAATACTCAAAAGAACTTTCGTATACTAACTATACGATAGTAAAATAAACTATTCCGTTGAACTTATTTTCATCGAAAAAAAACGATTTTATTTATTTATTTAATTGATTGATTCTTGTTGAAAGAGATATTTATTCCGAAAATAAAATATCGAATGATAGATGTCGTGAATTTGTGTCATTTATTGTGAATGCATACTATTGGAGGACGTCCAATTAACCAAAGAAATTTACTAACTACTGACTGACTGTAAGTAAGAGAGTCTGTGTAATCATTGTTTCAGTGATTCTCTTTCCGACATGAATATGATTTTGTATAGATTCGTATTTAGATTAATTAGACGAAATGGGTGATAGCGATGATGATTTTGATAATCGACGAAATCGAGATAAATTTCGTCGTGAACGTGATGATTTCGGTGGAAATCGTGGCAATCACAATCGAAATAGTGGTGGCGAATGGAACGATGGAAGGTAAAATCAAAAACTATTCTCGAATAATGACTCATTTTTTTTCTCATTATTTATTCTAGAGATCGATCAAATCAATTTCGAAGACAATATCCTGGCAGTGGCGGATCGTCAGGCCGTGATTTTCCACCGAGATACAATCGAAGTCCGAACCGATACGATATGAGTCCACCACCACATAACAAACGTCCTCGTCGAGATTGGTAATTCAATTTTCGAACCATCAAAATTTTCATTTTTTTATCTAAAGGGATGGACCAGACCAAGGACCATCGCATTTCGATCCACCTGGAGCTCCGTCGTACTATCACGGCGGTGGAGGTTACCATCCGAATTACCAAGCAAATGTTCATCCATCCGCTGGTGTCGATCAATTTAATAAGTAAAACATGTCTTAATAAATATTCATAGTTCGATTGCACTTCTTTTTGTTGTTGAATAGAGATGCATCGGATGGCACGACTCAACCGCCAATGCTTAGTTTTAAAACATTTCTTCATGATCAAGATGATAATATCGATCAAGAAGAAGCAATTAAACGTTACAATGATTATAAAAACAATTTTAAAAAGACTCAAATCGAAGAATTCTTCACAGCACACAAAGATGAAGACTGGTTCGTATGCCAATGATTTAACATTTTGTTTTCTTTGTCTTCAAATTTGATTTGATTTCTTTATTTCAACAAATTCTAGTGAATATCAGACATTTACCCGTCTACTATCTTCAATCATTTCAACAAAACTAAAATCATATATTGCGCGTTCATATTTCTCTTTTTCTGCGCCGTTGTCAGATTCCTTCGGTTAACAAATCGAGAATCTGTTTTTTGATTTCTCTACGTTCAATCTGTTTTTCCCTCTCTCTTCCTTCCTTCTTTCTTGCGCGTTACGTCTACAATATCTATGGATAAATATCCGCAACGTCTTTCCATTTGAGACGAGCCGTAAGTTTACGCCTAAAACATAGAGACAGCGGCTTGATCGGTGTTGTTCGAATAAAATATCGAGTTGATTTGTGTTTTTATTCAGGTTTAAATACAAATATTATCCGGATGAATTTCCAAAACGTCACGAAGAACAACGACAAATCGTCAAGAAACGTCTCGAAGTTTTCATGGATTTATATAACAAAGGTTATTTGAATGATGTTGGTGTCGATCATGAAAGTCAACGTGCACTAACACGATTTCTCGATGCTGGTAAATAAATAAATCTGATTTTTGAATTGTTTCTACTCGAAAAATTCTTTGATATTTAGTGGTAATTAAATTAGAAGGTGGTAACGATCAAGATCTACGTGTTCTTGATGTTGTTTCATCGTCGAGTAATACAACAAACGATGACGGCGATGATGATTCGTCTAAACAACCATCGACAGACAAAACTGAAACAACAACGAAATCCTCATCGGAAAATAAAGTAAAAACTGTCGAATGTGATTTTGCAAATCGATTTTATGTTTGATTTCGTAGCGAAAACGAGAAGGTAGCGGATCGGACGATGGAGCTTTGTCCGATGGCGATGACAATGACAAAGAAGAAGAAAACGAAGAAAAGAAAGTCAATGGCAAATCGAAAGAAAACAACGAAGACAAAGAAAAACCTTCATCTCAAGAAAATGAACCTGAAGCCGGCGAAGTTCCCGATGGTCCTCGGCAATTACATCGAACACTCTCGATTTTCTTTCGACATTTGGCCATGCAAACCACGAAAGACGATCTCGAGAAGCTATGCAAAACCTATTCGGGCTTTCGTCGTGTTTGCATCACCGATCCTGCGTCCGAACGAAAGTTTAACCGTCGTGGTTGGGTGACATTCGATCACTCGGTTAACATTCGTAATATTTGCTATGAATTAAATTCAGCTAAATTACATGACGCCGATCTCGGCGCGATTGTCAATCGAGAAATTAAGAATCGTATTCGAACTATCAACGGAATTGGACAACATAAGACAGTCGTTCGAAATGATCTTCGATTAATAACGAAAATTATTCAACAATTAGATGAACGTTGGAATGTTTGGGAAGTGAAAAAGGATGAAAATGATGAAAAACCAGCGGATGAGTCGGAAATTTCGTCATCGACTGCTGCACTTGCGTTGACACCTGTTAAAAATAAAAAACCTTTGGGTTTTATCAGTCAAAATCCACTTTTAAAAAACATAACTGATTATCTAGTCGAAGAAGGCGATGCCGAAGAAGAAGAATTACTTGGCGAAACAAATAATCAAAACAATGGATTTGAAATGGATAAAGATCTAACTAAAGTTCTTGATCGTTTAATTCTCTATCTTCGTGTTGTCTATTCAATTGATTATTACAATGGAGCTGAATACGCTCAAGAAGATTCGATGCCCAATCCTTGTGGTGTCATTTATGTTCGTGGTACGCCGCTATCAACGATTACGGAAGCAGAATTGACAAATTTTATGCAGCAATTCGAAGCTCGATTGAAACCGTTTCTTGAGTATCATGAGAAGATTGATGATGATGAAGCGGCGAAGTTAGGATTGAAAAATGAAGAAGATGAACTTGAAAAGTTTATGAATGCGAATTGTCAAGAACTTGGAAAAGAAAAATGGTCGTGTCCGTTGAGTGGAAAGAAATTCAAAGGACCGGAATTCGTTCGAAAACATATTCTCAATAAACATCAAGACAAACTCGATGAAGTCAAACGAAATGTAGGACTACAGAAAATTGTCAAAATAGAGAGATTTTCTTATTTGTTTTTTGCAAATTTTTAGGTGGTCTATTTTAATAATTATTTATGTGATCCTAAACGACCACAATTACCTGAACATCCATCATCAAGACCCGGTGCAGTATTAGGAGGATCTCATCCATCTGGATTACCTCTGCCAACACCAATGGGAGGTCAAGGACTAATCAATCGACCACCATTATGGCCGAACAGTATTAAAAAAAAACAATCTTTAAAATCAAAATTTCGATTTTTTTTTTGTTTTGTTTAGTGTCTGCACCAGCTCATCCTGGTCCACAAAATCATTATTACAACAATCAATATCATCAACCACGTCAACCGAGACCACCGTATATGTATGCAGGATCAGGTGGTCCAATGAATCGCCCACCGTAAGTTTGTTTTTCACCTCCTCTTTCCAAATAACTGAAAACAAACTAGAACTATTCCACTCGAGATGTTGATGTCCTCGTCGTAAGAAATCTTATTATTTGTATTTTGCAATTTCTTTTCAACATTCTGAACTTTTTTTTTCGAATTGAAAATCTCTGACATTTGTGTTGTTTGTTAATTTAGAATAAATCGTCAAATAAAAAGTTATGAAGATCTCGATGCACCAAATGAAATGTTAATTTAAAATTTGTCTTATCTCACTCAAGGAACAGAAAAGAACAATAAATCATTCATAGCATATTCATACACTTTGTTTTCAATTTACCTACAAAACAAAAACATATTTCGAACTTCTTTGTTCACTCTCGTCATTGTATAACTGTCTGTTCTTCTGTTTCTCTTTTGTTTGTTTTCTTTTCTTTTTCATCTTGTGTCTGGTAATTATCTATATATTAAATATATCCAAAATAAATTAAAAAAAAAACATCTTCTGTTCGCATATTTGTTCGAACTGTAACACTATTGATCACAGTTATGCTTATTCAGTCTAACTCTCAAGATGAATCTAAAATACGAAACGTATCTTGTACTGGCAGTGTTTCAGTTAGTTGATGTGAATCGAGATTTGATTGATTAACAACAGATGAAATATAAATATTCCAAATAGCTCCAGCTAAACTTGCAGCGAATGGTCGATAATCTAATGGAATAAAACGGAAGTTAAGAAATGAAATTATTGGCCAATAGCATGTTCCAGCCATGACTGTTTTTGGAGTATCGTTTTTGATTTTAGTTTTTGCTTCATCAATTGATTGACCTTTGAGAAATGCTGTGTATGCAAACATAATACTAACACTAATGGGTGCAGCTAAAAGACCAGCTAGCATTTTTTTTCCAATTTGTTTTGTTTGTATGCCTAGAAGAAGAGAAGAAATGATCAAACAGAATTCAACTTGAAATTCTCACCTGGAAACAGTCGTTCAAGCAATCGAGCTTGTATAAAACCATAGGGAGTCGCTACAAAAATAGCTGTTTTACACATTATCAATGAACGTTCAGTATTCCACCACGGTAGTGAGTCAGACGATGATTTAACCAATGATTTTTCTTTCGATTTACTTTCCAAATATTGGCAAAGAAAATCGCCTGTTGACATACTTGCTGTAATTCCAAATGTTGAAAATACATATGCTTTGGCAAGATGAAGCCATTTTTGTCGATTTTGTATTAGTAGTTTCATTAAAGTATTCCTGGTTTTTCATTGTCAATCGCCTTCATATTTATAGAAAACCAAAAAAATAACTCGTTGACATAGTGACATTGCTTTATCAGCATATGAAATCATTTTTATGATGCAAGGTATGCATGCATACGTCAAACAGATATCAATAATAGAAAGAAAAAGAAAAATGATAACAAATAATGCACCTTGATAAGCTGCGTTTTAAAAGACAAGTCATAATTACAAGATGTTTTTTCGCCTCGCATTCGTCTTTGTATTGTTGAACTACGGTCAATGTGATGATCGATATCGACCACAATATCATTTACTTCCTCCAAGTAATTGGTTAAATGATCCGAACGGACCGGTTTATTACAATGGATATTATCATATGTTCTTTCAGTACAATCCTGCAGCACCAGTTGCTAATAAAATCCATTGGGTAATTCTCCAAACAAAACGAATGTTCTACTGAACCAATACGTTTAAATTTTTATTTTAAAATAGGGTCATTGCTACAGTAAAGACATGATTCATTGGGTTCGTTTACCAATTGCCATTGCACCTGATCAACCCTATGATATCAATGGTGTTTGGACAGGTAGTACAACTATTGTTAATAATACTCCAATTATAATCTACACGGGAATCAATCAGAATAATACTCAAGTTCAATGTCAAGCTCGGCCAGCTAATCTTTCTGATCCAACATTAACCGAATGGGTTAAATGGCCAACGAATCCATTGATAACGTATCCAAATGGTCGTGATCCATCGACAGCCTTTCAAGACGATGAAAATAATTATTATTTAATCTATGGTTTTGGTACAGCCGACTTAGGAGGTCAAGCAGTGCTATTTACAAGTCGAGATTTTGTTAACTGGACGTATTTACATCCGATTCATAGCAATCACAATGATGTCTTTTGGGAATGTCCAGATATTTTCAATGTTTCAAATCAAATTATTTTAAAAGCATCATTACGTGGACAAGATTTTTGGAGTATTGGCCAATTAGATCCTCAAACGAAAGTCTTTCATCCGTTGTCCGGTGATCTCGGTGAATATACGCAATTAATTGATCCAGGTAAATTCTACGCATCGAAAACGTTCTTTGATCCTTTATCTGACCAACGAGTTATTGTCGGTTGGGTCGCTGAAGATGATGATCAAGGCGAAAAGCGAGGCTGGCAAGGAATGCATTCCTTACCAAGATCTGTTTTTCTTTCCGATGATGGATTACACATTCGAACAAGACCAGTCGAAACTGTTCGATCACTTCGAGATCAAACAACTCATCAATCTTTTCATGATATTATCCTATCATCGGTATTGCCGTTCGAAATTCTATCGAATGTCAACGGAAATCAAATGGAAATTTTGATCGATTGTCAATTTCCCAGAAATCAAGTTTGAATATTCATTTTCCGATTTGAATTTATATCCACGTCTATTTCTGTAGGATCTCGATTTCGGATTGAGTGTTCTTTCGACACGAGATGGCAGTCAAAGAACTAGTATCGGTATACAGACACTAGCCAAGACCGATATGATCTACGGTTGGGATATACCTGGCTGGGATTATTTCAATGTATCAGGTGTAACTTATGCTCATCAATGTAGCATAGCTTGTGATGAAGAAGATGAATGTGTTGCCTGGACGTTTGTTAGTACACGAGCAGTGAATAATAATTGTTTTCTGAAAACAGGAATACCACACTTAGAACTAGATCCAACATGTACATCAGGTATTAAACAAAGTGCTACTGTTCAAACACAACTTGTTTGGGTTTATATCAATCGATCATTGTCACAACAAAATCCAGGTGCTGCTCGTTATCCACTTGCAAGTACTTTTTGGATGAATAGTGATTCATTGAGTGAACAATGGTTTCTTCAATTAAATATTTTCGTTGATCATTCTATTATTGAAGTATTCGAACCTCAACAAGGTCGTGTTGCAATTACAACACGTGTTTATCCCGAAGATGACACAGCTGTTAATCTAGGTCTTTATGTTAACACTGCTCCTGCAGCAAATAACAATATTATTATTAACAATCTCGATATTTGGAATTTAACAACAATTTGGACATGAACAGATTTTTTTTTCTTTATTGACTAAAAATCCAAAATCCAAAATTGTTTATCAGTAGAAATAAAATCAAGAATAGAAATAGTACTGTTTGACCGACAGTCATAACACGTAGCCAAGCGGTACGTGGTCCAACTCGAGAAGTTGTATTTGTTTGTTTAGTTAAAACCTCATGTAAGCATTGCTGGACATAGAGGATAGAAATGAAAAGCAACAGTATCAACTAGCGACAGCTATTCGCCATGATCGGGGTTTGATCAGTATTCTTCAGCCAATACTGTCAGTTGAAGTATAAGAAGACGACGACAGACATCGAAATCGAAAGAATTACTTTTGTAGAAATTTATTTGATAATTATTTCAATAGTTCTAGATGGATATTGAAAGACAAATCGAGGAATTTGTATTACCAGGTGATGTAATCGCATTATCAACTTTACCAAGTCCATTAGATTCATCTGCTTCAATAACACTTGGTCCTGGTTTACATTATGATAAAGATACTGAAGCATTTACATCGCATTCATGTGGACATATTCGTGAACCATCATCATCCGTTTACTACGTTGATGGTTATCGTCCATCGACTTCATCATTATCAACAGGTGATTTTGTTCTTGGTGTTGTTGTACGTCGACAACTCGAGTCTGTTCTTGTTGACATTGGCTATAATGAATTAGCTTCATTATCGTTGTACGATTTCGAAGGTTCAACGAAACGAACAAAACCAAATGTGGATCGTGGCGATGTCATTTACGGTCGACTGAAAATTGAAGGTGAATGTCAACCACAAATAACATGTGTCAATGAAGATGGCAAAGCTGATGGAATGGGAGTTCTACATGAAAATGGATATCTATTTGATATTTCAATTGATGTTGCCAATGAATTAGTCGATCGAGATAATCTATTACAAGAATTAGGCAATGATATTCCGTATGAAATAGCCATTGGAGCTAACGGACGTATTTGGATTAAAGCAGCAAGTACAAGAACGATGATTGCATTGAGAAAAGTTCTACTCGAAAGAGCACGAAATAAGATGAATATCAATGAATTAAAAGCACTTTTTCAGCAAAGTCTTGTTTCATAGTTTAATAACAGAAAATTATTAACTGTTCTTCTTTTTGTTTCTTCAGATTGATAAAAAAAAGATGTTATTACGTTTATCATCTCGTTCGTTTGCCCCAACTTCGCTTCTTCAAACATTATATCGTATTCCTACTCGTGCAGCAAATACATATATCGACGAAGAATACGTTCGTGAGAATGTTCCACCATCACCTCAATCAACAGAAAAGAAAACTTCATCGTCGACAACTCCTCCTCCTCCTCCTCGAAATGAACCAATGACATTTGCAAAAATGTTTCGTCAATCGAAATTCGTTCAACTAGGCGGTTTAAAAGGACGTCTACTAAGTGGTCGAATTGTCGATGTTGTCGACGATGATCTTTATGTTGATTTCGGTGGAAAATTTCATGCTGTTGTTCAACGACCAAAATCGAAACAACAAGATCAATATACGATCGGTGCAGTTGTATCGATACGTTTACAAACGTGGGAAATGGCAGCGAGATTTTTAGGTGCTTCAAGACATATTTCATTATTGGAAGCTGATGCTCAACTAGTCGGTTTATTGAAACGTGCTGATCGTACAACGAAATCTCGTGGCAAAGATATCGATTTACGATATCGTTCAGGAGATAGTAAAGCGCCTTTATCAATAAAACGAGAAGTGCTCTAACATTGACTATCAGAATTTTTTACTATTAAGTGTTCTGATTTGTATTCGTTTTTGTTTTCTTGAAAAAATACAGTATTCAGTACCGTTGCATAGATTACTCGATGATTGAAACAATGACTCTTTTTTTTTTATCATAAACAGAAAACAGTTTGTTCTCAAAGATATTAATTTTTCATAATCGAAGTCGGCGGATAAAATGTAATTCTCGTTCCAGACACATCCGGACTGGCAACTACCAAAGTTTTATCATCAAGTATGGTCATACAATTCGGCGTTGTTGTTAATGGTACATGTTCGATATTCTTCATTCGATCATCGAACACAATCAATCGATGATTTTCACTATCGATTATAATCCATGTATTTCGTCGGTTGGCATTTAATAATTTCAATGGAGGTCGGAGCGATTCCGAAAGTTTTAACGTTCGTTTTAATCCGAATTCTTGTCCTGAGAAGAGATCGATTTGCCATGTATTCTGTTTCGTATAGGTCAACGTCGACAAACAATTCGATTGTCCTTGAAGATCATAGACTAGATTTACATCATCAATATAATCTTTCATATAGAAAACAGCCGAATAAGTATATTTAATACTGTAATATTCAATCGTATTCGACTCATTGAGAATATAAATTCCATGACGATTTGTTGTTAGTCGATGCCATTTATGTGCTCGATCGTATATTTCAACAGTATTTGCATGGATCTTTTTTTCATATTTATCATATCGATGTAACGATGTTGGTGTTAATAGAAACAGACAATTGAATTGTACAGACCAACACATGTCGATGATATGTGTATCTCGAGGAAAATCAATTGAATGTTCCAATGAAATTTTCGATGTTATTGATGAAGTCGAAAATTCTCGAAGACATGGATAGATGGGCGATGGTTCGAGAATATAAACGAATAGATCGAGACATGAACTAGCTATATATTGAACAGTCGAATGAAGTGTTAATGTTTGTAATGGTTGATAGAATCGATAACTAAATTCTAATGACAACGGAACGGGTGATTCGTAGAATTGTTTTTCAATATTCAAATATTTAGTAAAATCAATCGAATGTGTATCTAATCGAAAGTCAAGAAAATGTTCTTTATATCGTTTGAGTAAATCGTTTTCAATGCTCATTAAACGATGTAATTCATTTTCATAATCACAACCTGTTTGCCGTTGTTTGGCATAGCGAACGTTCGAACGTAGATTACAAAAATATTGAATATATTCTTGAACATAGGCATCTGTTCGATGCTTTAACAAATCATATTGTGATTGAAGTAAACGTTCGAGTTGATACTGAATTGTTTCTTCGAATTGACGACGAAGATCTGCTATCCATGCACGTAGAGTTTTTGACGCTTCGAGATATTGTCGATAGAAATTTTCATCGAATTGTCCTTGTAATGAATCGATCGTTGATGTTACTCGTTGATCGAGTGAATCAAGAAGATGATTATTACGATGATCACCCGAACATGTCAAACAAAGATATTCTTGACAGATAAGACAACGTATGGATACAGATGAACGATTGCAAACATAACACAACGGCATTTCTTTTGTTTACAAAATAATTTCAAGTTTTTTTTCTCTCTCTCTCTCTCTCGCATATACACATAGTGATGTATCAGCAGGTGGGATTACTAATATTAAACAGTTTTTATTACTAAGAGACAACCTCTATGAGTAGAAGGTTTGTTAGCGAATTATTCAATTTTTTCTCTTTTTTGAGTCTTTGGTTAGCAAACATCAATCATCGAAAGATATTTATCAAGAAACTTATCCAATTAGAATTCTTTTACAATGAATGACTTGTATTTTTTTGGAAAACTTATAAATCACGTACGATCGCTCGTTTGTTATACGCATCTTGTCAAGGTTTATAAATAGAAAATATATTTTGTTTTTTTTGTTTGAATGGTATCTTGAAAACAACCAATGAGGAAATATTCTGCATTCCTTTTTCTCTCTATGTACAAGATCAAATCGAAAAAATACCATTAGTACTATTTGCAGAAATCTGCTAATGCGAAGTTTCTACACATGGGAAAACTGTTTCCTTTTATCGAATGATATTTACGTGTAAAGTCTAAGTATATATAGGTTGACATATACTTAGATTCCAGACGTGAAAAAAGAAGGAAAAGAATATGTTTGTTGAATAGCTAATTGGACGAATTCAGTCTATATTTATTTTTTTATGTCAACAACAAGAAAAAAAAAAGAAATGCGGAGAAAACCCTATGGTTTTGATTGAATAAAAGCTTTTGCTTATCGAGATCTCTCAAATGAAAACGATCTGTACTTAAATTTATCTTTTGTAAATAATAAATGCCTGGATTTGTCTAATCGACGTTCTAAATCAGAGTTTCGTAACATAAATATGCGCGTATCTGCAATATACGATATGCATTATGGTGTTTATTTTTCATATCAATCAGTGGGCAAAACTTTGTTTTTATCAAAATCTATTGCGTATGTCATTAGTGCTCTCTCTCTCTCTTCGAGTGCAAAAAAAATTAAGATATATTATTATAATTTCTCTTGTGTAATCTATAAAGACATACACAGACGTTTCTTTTTTGCTTCTATATTGCAATAACTGCCGTTTTTATCCTCATTTGTATTCGTTGGCTCTTTCTACGCCACATATCCGTACATACATATCAACAAAAAGAAACGAGAAAAAAAACTATCCATAATAGAATCAGGCTAATAAGTATATACAAAGGCGGATGCCACTATACGCTTCTCTGCAGTTCATCGCTCTCTTTATGTATAGATATTTGTGGATATAAGAATGTATGTACGTATGTATATACAAACGATTGTGTTGTTCTCTTTTTATGGTACCACTCAACATGTCCATATATGGAAATAGTCGTTTCTTTTTTCTCCTCTAGAAAAACCGCAGATGTTCCCAAATATACACTCGACTATATCCTAATACGGTATACGAGAACGATCGTGGAAGAGAAACGAGAAAAAAAGAGAAAATAGTAGCTACTATATAACTGTACGACCAATACATATCCTGCTTGCCTTGTGTATTCACAGCTACATCATCAACAAGATTTACTACTCGTTTTTTAACAATCATCTAGAATAATGTGTGACGAAGACGTTGCTGCTATTGTTATCGACAACGGATCGGGTAAGAAAAAAGAAACAGCATAAGAATGAATTCAATTGAAACTCATCGATGTTGTTGATGAATAGGTATGTGCAAAGCTGGCTTCGCCGGTGATGATGCTCCCCGATCGGTCTTTCCATCAGTCGTTGGTCGACCACGTCATCAAGCCGTTATGGTTGGTATGGGTCAAAAAGATTCATATGTTGGTGATGAAGCTCAATCAAAACGTGGTATCTTAACACTCAAATACCCGATTGAACACGGTATCATTACAAACTGGGATGATATTGAAAAAATCTGGCATCATACCTTCTATAACGAACTTCGTGTTGCTCCAGAAGAACATCCAGTTCTTTTAACCGAAGCTCCACTCAACCCAAAGGCCAATCGTGAAAAAATGACACAAATCATGTTTGAAACCTTTAACTCACCAGGTAAATTTCTCGAAATCAATAGATTTTAATTCGTTTCGTCTGTTTTTAGCTATGTATGTTGCCATTCAAGCTGTACTTTCACTCTATGCTAGCGGTCGTACAACTGGTATTGTTCTCGATTCAGGCGATGGTGTTACACACGATGTACCCATCTATGAAGGTTATGCTTTACCTCATGCTATCCTTCGTCTTGATTTGGCTGGCCGAGATTTAACTGATTATTTAATGAAAATCTTAACTGAACGTGGTTATTCATTTGTTACAACAGCCGAACGAGAAATTGTCCGAGATATCAAAGAAAAATTATGCTATGTTGCCTTAGATTTCGAACAAGAAATGGCAACAGCTGCATCAACATCATCATTAGAAAAAAGCTACGAACTTCCTGATGGTCAAGTTATCACCATTGGTAACGAACGTTTCCGTTGCCCAGAATCACTCTTTCAACCATCATTTTTGGTAAGCTAAACAAAAAATGAAAATTTTCTCAAATTCTCATTGCCGATTTATTCTAGGGTATGGAAGTTGCTGGTATTCACGAAACAACATTCAACTCAATCATGAAATGCGATATCGATATCCGTAAAGATTTATATGCTAACACTGTCTTATCAGGAGGTAAATAATTGCTGACATCAATCATTTTTGTTTTCATCACTAACGTTTGCTTATTTAGGTACCTCAATGTACCCAGGTATTGCTGACCGTATGCAAAAGGAAATCACTGCCTTAGCACCATCGACAATGAAAATCAAAATCATTGCCCCACCTGAACGTAAATATTCAGTCTGGATTGGTGGTTCAATCTTGGCTTCACTCTCCACCTTTCAACAAATGTGGATCTCGAAACAAGAATACGATGAAGCTGGTCCATCAATTGTTCACCGTAAATGCTTTTAAATTCAAAGCACAATTATCAAACAGTATAGAACACATTTATCAATTCTTTTCTTTTCTTTTTTTTATATCTTCTTGTCTAAGCTGATTTTCTGGTGCTAAGTATTTGTGCTCTATCTCACTTTTTCTTCTATGTCATCAACTTTTTTTTCTCATTTTACAATAAACCTTTGCTCTTATGCATAAACAGAAATAGCTATTCGAAAATTTGTTCTTGTTTGTTTTCTGGCGCTCATTAATCACAATCATACAGAACGAAATGTATAAGAATTTCTCTAATCGAGCATATAAATTACAACGTTGTGATACATACGATAAACATCATTTACTTATGCCTGGCGATTTGATCGAATATGTTCGAGGACCGTTTTCACATTGGGCTGTTTATCTGGGCAACAATCAAATCGTACATCTACCAGGACCATCCAATCTTTTTGCTAATTTTCAAGTTAGACATGGTTTTTCTATCTCGATATAGTTGATTGATTTGAAATAGATTTGTCAAAGTATTTGGACTTTGATATCGGGTCGTTCGATTGAACCAATGAAAATTGAAATACGTGATTTTACTGGTCTTCTTTCATCTTCCATTGCCTATATAAACAATAGTAAAGATTCGATAGTTCATCCACTGGCAACAAATGAAATCCTTCAACGAGCTCGTCGTTCTGTTGGATCAATTGGTTATGATTTAGTTTTTAACAATTGTGAACATTTTGCACATTGGTGTCGGTTAGATATCACTTTTTTTTGTTTCCTTTTATGTATACGAAAAAAATGATCTATTCTCATTGAAAGATATGGCGTGGCAATGAGCGATCAAGTGATCAGTTTTCTGTCATTAATCACAAGTCTTAGTTTTATGATGTGCTTTGCATCATGGACAAAATTTGTTTCGAAATGTCAAGTCTCAGTAGCAAGTGGTATTCTTCTCAGTACTGCTCTATTCGCTTCGACTATGTATCGACGTTAATCAAATCAGAAATGGTAGTACGCACGTAATATTTATTCGAAACGTTTTTAATCAATAATACATAAAAGAATACAAATTACGGAAAGTTTCTACTAAAAATAACCTAGTGTGTATCTTAACACAGATATTCACCATTAAAAAAAGCAAAGTTCATTAAACGACACAATTAACTCCAAACATCTTGTGAATATCGTCCTTTTTGCGTTAGTTCTTTGACGAAGGTTGCTGCTTTTTCTGCTGATAATTCGCCGTATGTCTGAGCGATGTTCACCAAAATCGAATGAACATCTCGAGCCATATTTTTCGCATCACTAAAACAACAAGTTCTTTATTTTAATAAAAAAAACCATGATGTTACCCGCAAACATAGATCGAAGCATTGTCTTCTTTAATTAATTTCCATATTCTTTCGCCTTGTTGTTTCAATAGATGAGTAACATAGATTTTTTCCTCTTGATCACGTGAAAAAGCAACATGTAATTCGAGAACTTTTTCGTCGACAAAATGTTTCAATTCTTCTTCGTATAAATAATCTTCAGCACGATTTCGACAACCGTAATACAAAACTGTTTCACCGACAGGTTTGCCTTGTGTCTTATAAAAATGACGTTCTTGAATAAATCCACGAAATGGTGCTAAACCAGTTCCGGGACCTCGAAAAAAAAAGAACAAAATGAAATATCAAAGAATTGCTTAATTAGTTAAATAATACGTACCAATCATAATAATTGGCGTTTGAAATTTAAATGGTAAACGAAATGTTGATTTTCGAATATAAATTGGAAAATGTCCTGGAACATGACAATGACTTTCATGAGAATGTTGAGCTGAACCCATGGCTTGATGTTTCATAAATAGTTCTCGAAAGCAATTCGTTGCTACACCTTTAGCAATACGTTTTGTTGGTGTTTCATAATGAACAATAACAGCTGTGATATGAACTGAAGTTGGATGAACTTTTGGCGATGATGATATCGAATAATAACGTGGATGTAGACGAGGTAATAATTCACAGAGATAATCGAGTGGTGGTTTCAGTGATGACAAATCTTCGAGAATGGCAATAATCGAACGGCAACTATCAATTACCCATTCTTTATATTTAACCTAGATCAGACAAATCATTTTTTACAATCAAAATGAATCATTTGGTTTCATACTCGTCCTTCATCGCTATATGAACCCATCAATGTTAACAATGCTTTTTCATTTTCATCGGTAGCATATTGAGCTAAATCTTTAAGAATTTGCGTATTTGGTACGCTCGTTAAATCCAAATAATATGTCAAAGCTGTACGATAACTACATGGACAAGGAAATGGAGTTTTCTTTTGTGCATCCTCTACAAAAAAAACAAAGCAAGTCGACACAAAATTTAAAAAAAAACTTATTTTTCAATTACCATCGACATTAACAAGTGAAATGACTTCATCGAGATCAGCATTGAGTAATTCACCAATTTGTTTAACTAAAATTGGATCATTCGATGGGTAGACAGCGATATGATCGCCTGTTTCATATCTAAAATATGATTATCATTGAGTTATTTGTTTTTTTTCTAAATAAACACGCGTTCTCTTTTACTTTATACGTGTATTGTTGATATCTAATTCGAGATGTAAACAAGAACGCTCGCAACCGGTTTGAAATAATTCACGAGTGGCAGTCACAGTAGCTAAGTATGGATTACGTTGATCATAGGGTCTGAAAAGTAAATTATGATCGAGTTTGCTTTTGCGAGGAAGTCAAGTTACGGTTTTTGTTTTTCATAGGATTTCAATCGACCAATTTCGCCAGTAAAAACAGATTCAGGTGGAAATGGTCCTTGAACAAGTTTATATTGTCTCATTCTAATTCAAAATCATCATCGATCAAATAAGAATATGAAAATATCGTGGAGAACACTTACGATCCACCATCAGAATTAATAACTAATTCATATTTTTGACAAACATTTTGCCAAAAGATTGTCGTCCACGCCATAAAATCATCTTCAATACTAAAAAAACAAAACATTATGCACACGGAAATTAAAGACAAACACTTTCACATACTTTCCATCATCATCACCAAGACCTACTTCGCATACACGAACACCACCTAATTCAGTTAACCGCTTATCAACATATTTTCCTACAGCATTATAATGTTCATAAGTTTTATTTCCCAAACCGAATACCTAAATATACGAGCATATGATTTTATTTTCCAGATAAATCTCTTCACAAAAGATCTCACAGCATAATGAAGATCTTGCAAATCTCTTCCATCTTCACGTAACCATTCGTAGAATTCTTGCGCATTATCAGTTGGATCTCCTTCGCCATATGTTGCCAAACAGAATACAACCAAATGTTTATCAATAGTTGTTAATCGTTGCAATTCTTCCTACAAACAAAAACAACGAATCTCTTCGACAGAATTCGAAAACTCATTGAAAACCAACCATATCACATTCTTCAGGATCGCAAACAGTAGCCGAAATGCCGTAACGTTTGGCTTGTTTAGCGATACGTTGTGCAAAATCTTCGGCTGTGCCTGTTTGAGATCCAAAAAACACGACCATCGTCTTCTCGGAATGTAACATACGATCCACGAAACTGCCTTCATGAGGTGCTCCAGATGCTTTTGCTGATATTGGATCTTTTGTTCTAGAAACAAAACAGTTCATTTATTGAAAATGATAACGAACGGAAAAATTTACGTTTGAAGATTTTTGATTGTTTTTAAAACATCGTCTGAACTCGACGACGATGATAAACGTGGCCGAAGCCAAAACCAGTAAAAACTAATGATTATTAATATTACAGTGACAATCGTCGTCGAAAGATCAAACAACGACAGTAACCAATCAACTAATCCCATATGAAGTCTATTTTAAAATATCTGAAACTGAAAATTATCACACATTCAATCCTAAATTTATATGATGTCCGAAGACTATGGAAAAAAACAAGAGCACATACTTTTTGTTACAAAAAACAGAAATGTGTCATCAGAAAAAGTCACATTCGCGTTCGTACTTTTCTTTAATCGACAACAACCTTCACGTGCTACGTGTCTATTCGGTATTTGCGTGATGACTCACTGAGAAGAAACAAAATTATTCTGTTTAATAAAAAGAAAATTGTTCGACTGTAGTAGAAAAAGGAAGAGATAGGAGCTTTTCCAATTATTAGAATGGAATATTCATATGATATTTTCGATCGTCAATAAACAATCGACCAGACAGTCGGCTTTTCACACGCGATTCCTTCATAATCACCACATAACCGATTAAAAGTTGAATCAGTTGAAAAGCCGAGAATCTCTCTATCCTCTTGAATACGAAAACTAAACGTCGATTCGTAACTTCCAATAAAATACCGTGCATGTGCACATATCCATTGATCAACAATAGCTTTTCCGCCATCTAAAATCTTTTCTAAAACCTTTTCCGTTGGTCGGTAAGTAAGTATCTGTTGAGTAGATATTTGACATATTTGAGATGCATGTTGACGGAGTTCATTAATTTCACTTTCGTCAGTATCAGTTGCGATGAAGACAAGCGAGAGATTCAAACGATTGAGATGATGACAGACTTGTCGAGCGGCATGTTCAAGCGATGGTACATGTTTTGGACGAGCTGTTACATAATCACGACGACGAAGGTGAATTCCAAGATACGGACCGCCTAATGCTTGGCCATGATGACGTTTCATTTTTGTCCAATCATCGATAAGTACTGTACGATCGTCGGTATCAGTTGAATTGAGATAATCGATACGAAAACGATTGCCTAGAGAAAACAATGATAAGAAAGAAGATAATAATCATTAAAAAAAACATACCGAGATTAACTAATTGTTTAGCGTATCGCATACTACGTCGTGCTCGCCAGTAATTATATCCATTATAGTCGGCATGTAATAAGGTTTCTGCGCGATCGAACATCACACTTTTGACTAATTGCTCGTCATTCTCTTGAGACCATGTGAGATTATTGAGTATGAAATCAGACAGTATCGTGACAAAACCTTGAGCTGAGAGACATTGAAACTGTTTGACACGTATACGATCTTCATAACCGAAAAACCAGCCACGATAATATTTATCATGAGTTTTCTGATATTGTGGTTCGTCGATACATTTACGAATTTCTAATTTCTCTTCAAATTTCTCTCCCCAACCTTCACTAAAATGCTGCAGTGTATAAACATACGGAATCGTCATTTCCGATGATGAACTCGATAGACGAAGAAATTCTTCGAATTCAATAACTGGTACAAACTGAGAAAGACTTGGCACATCGAAAAACAGAGACCATGGCAATTGACTTCGTTGAAGATTTCTCGAAAACCAATGATACAACGGTCCCCATGGTGGAAGAACAAGAATCCAATTCGATTCGGGTGAAGTACGTTCACGAAGTGCATGAACAAGATGCGCCATTCTTATATAAACATCACGACGTAAATTGAAACCTTCACCATGATTGACATCATACAACAGATAATAATTAGACGATAGTAATGGTGAACACGTATCTTTTGTACATTGTTCATTATTCAGATTATCTGACAACGATGAGCAGATTGACAAGACTAATAGAAATACTAACGAGAACATATCGTCTGAAATATAGAGAGTAGTTTATCGGTAGAGGTATATATATTTTTTTTTTCTTGAGATGGTCAAACAAACCAGAAAGAAAGAAAGAAAAGATCTGTCGTTTATTAATAAATGATATTTCAAACAAAACCAACAAACAAACTAGGATTGCACATGCACAGGGTTGTTTTGTTTTTTGAAAATCGTCGTTGAGAGAGCGAGAGAAAGAAGACAAACAAAAAAATGACTAGTGAACTTTCGAGCTTTTCACTGGTTGCCAATTTTTCAATAAAGTATTGGCCATATATAAACTATATGCATGAATTTGTACGGCAATGAACAGAAAAATATACCAAAGTACTAATAAAGGCAAACCGAATAATGTTTGAGGTTCGATTTCATCTAATTGGTGATTTGTTTTCATTTTTTTAAATGTAAATAATTCACTTAGATTTAAAATAATCGTTATTAAAATTGTTCCTAAACCAAAAATCACCGTGCCACGAAAGAAAAGTTTCATTAAAAAAATTTGATTTCGATTCAATGAAAAAAGGCCACAAACAGATGCAAATACGCTAATTAACCAAATATATTGCCATAAATGCGGACGAGGAATATTCCATTGTGTCCTCAATGCCGATTGATAAGTAACAACATGTGCAAAAACAATTAAGACAAGAAAAAAATGCGTATAAACTAGATATTTAAAACGCGATTTCGTTTCCGTACTAAAACGATAGTGTGGTGCGACGCGTTCTCGATGTTGAAAATCACTACCATCAGTACCAACAGCACGTTGTGAACCTGGAAGAGACATCTGAAAGAAGAAGAAAAAACAACGGAAATGATAATTGAACTCGATTTTGAGTCAATTATATTTTGATTATACGAAGAAAAAAAAAAGCACGTGTGAATTAACAACAAAAACAAAAATTATCTGCACACACAAAATTTTAATTTTGTTTGATTCCTCGTTGTTGTTTCTGGTTATCACCGGTGTTGATCATTGTCATATCAAATGTCATTCCATCGCCCAATGGTACCGATGAAATCAATGGTGAAAACAACGTCAAATGCCATCGTTTCCCAAAAACATTGCGTAGATTTGATTGTAGATGCTTTTGAGTATTAAATATCTGAATATTTTTACCGTATTCATGCCATGTTTGACCGTGAATTAGTAAATAACTTTGTTGAATAATTAAAAATAATATGTACAAACTGAGTATGAGCGATGTTGAACAAAGAAATGAAAGTAAAAGAGAAAAATGATCGAGTAAACTGAATAACCAAGCACCAAATGGAAATACACAAGCTAGTGAAAAACAAGAATTTATCAATAAATATTCTATAAGAAAACAAAAGAAGCCTTCCATATGCTGTCGAGTAATGTTATTATCATTAAATTGTTCTTCGTCGTCTTTCTGCATGAGAAAATGTTTACATAAGACAATAGGTCACATGAGTTTCTCCCAAGTCATTTGCTTTTATATTGAATCAACGAACAACTCGAACTACTTACCAACAATAACACGCCATGAAAAACTTCCGACAAGTTCATATGTATAATCGACATGAAGGATATTACAATAGAACAAACCGATCTAGATAAACAAGTTCTCATTGAGATTTTTTGTCTTTAAAATCATTTTTTGTTTTCTTTTACCCAAGTCCAAATGAGAAAACACATGTAATACCGAAGATTTCGAAAGCCAATGCATCGGCCAAGAAATGAACAATGATGATCACGTTTTAAAATACATTTATTACACACATGACAATGTTCACATCGTGGTGGCACATTGACTTCACATCGATGACAATAATGCCAATTACAATGATGAACTGTCATTTCCGACTCACGATTCGAAAGAATACTCGGTGCTGGCAATAAAACTGGACAAATAATCGTATCAATCGACGTGTCAGTTATCATACAGAAATAAAGATTGCCAATTAAATTAAAAATAATATAGAATCCAAAGATTAAATGAAGAATTTCCTTGTAAGTAAATATATTATTATAAATTGTTGGCAAGATAACATACAATTCAAATGTAACATAAATACAAATTAATATTAAAACAAAAAATATCGGTATTAATTCTCCACGTTCTTTGGGTATCAGCAATTTCATTTTACGACTATTCATGGTTTCTATCGGAAATCTAAAACATAGAGATTCCAAAGAAAAACAAACATCAAATTACGAATTTCTTTGTATCAAATATGGTCAATTATTTGAATATATATATATATTTTTTGTTTTCTTTCTATATGCAAAAGAACAAAACGAACGACAACAACCATGATGATGTTTTCATATACACATATATATGAAGAAAAAGACAAAAGAGAGAAAATACATGTAGAAGAAATGAGATGTTTCTTAATAAATGGGAAAGTGAGAGAGAGAGACGGCTGAAATCTTCATTAAATAGAAGAAGAAAATAAACAATGTTTACACACAAACAAAACAAAGATACGTTTACGAATAGGAAAAGAAAACGAGAGATATCGATCAGCAGAAAACACGAGATAGAAAGAGAAACAACCGAGAGACTGTCTATGTGTGATATGATCGATCTAAAAATAAAAATGGTCGTTGTCATCGTTTTGAAATCTCACTCAAAACAGAAATTTATCAAGTTTTCTTGAATAAAATCCCAAATCTTCATCGTTCGTTTAATTATTATTATTTGTCGAATGTGTTAACAAACAAAAATCTTGCGCATTCGGATCGAGACTCGATGCCGCATTAGTTGTTAATGGTGGTGGAGTAATTGTTGTTGGAGGATAGAATATAGTTGCTGTTGAATTATTATTCGTATCGGTTAGTTGATGTGTTGGCGACGAATGACCAGACGATGTCGAACATTGAGAATGAGGATGCCCGTTGAAAACGCATGTTGATGGTTGCTGTTGCGATTGTAGAGCTGCAATGAGTTCACGTTCTTTTTCTCGAATTGCACTATTAGCGATTTCGAGTTGCCGTTTGACTTCGCCGAGTGCTGAAAACAGATCGAGTTTGATTCGAGTTTCGGCACTGAGACTATCCTGCAGTTGAGCATTTCGTTCTCTTAGTTGACTTAGATGTTGGTAAAGAACTTCGGTATCTGCTTGAGACTCGCGATATTTTAATGTCTAAACAGCAGAACGAGATGAATTTTTGATGATAATTAGTCGAAATGAATGCGTACTTTGATTTCATTATCAAGCATTTTAATTCGATCTTCTTTGTCAGTTAATAATCGACGTATATCGCGTGTTTCATTCTCAAGATCACGTTTACGCTTCAGACATTGTTCTGTACATTCACTTCTGAAAAACAAAACAACAATTTTTATTCGAAATTTATCGTGAAAATCGAACGAACTTCGTTGTTGTTGGAGGCGAGAGACTTAATTTGGTTAAATCATCTTGAAGTTTTTTTGTCAAGGATTTTTCCGTTTTGATTTGTGATTCTAAACGTTGTTTATTTTGTCGTTCGTCGTTGAGACTTTTTTCGAGATCGACTAAACGCTGTTTATCACGTTGACGTTGAGTATTAGTTGAATCGTATCTAATTTTAACATCAAAACGAACGATTAATTAAAAAAAACAAAGGAAAAGAACGTTATACTTTGTCTTTAAGTCATTGTTTTCTACGCGTAAATCGTCGAGTTCTTTGCGAAGATTTTTCAAATCATTGACTTGTGTACGTAAGTGAACTTCAGAAGATTTTTGTTTTTCAACGGTTTGATTAAGTCGCTGTACATCGGCCTCGAGTTTACTAATTTGCAAACTAAAATCATTCGATAAACTAGAAAAAAAAGAACAAAAAAAGACGTCATTTCGATTTACTCTTTGTCCATGTCTGAACTGTCATTTGAATTAGTTGCTCCGAAACCATTTACATACGACGACGATGAATCACGTGAGACTGTTTGAACTTGTTCTTGTTTTTTCGCTTGCCGACGACTTTGACCACTCGTATTCGGTGCCGTTGTTGTTGTTGTTGTTGTTGTTGTTGGTAGTGATTGAGTTGTATTCGAAGATTTCTGTGACTGTTTTTTCTGTTGTTTAAACGATGACGACGCATTTTCATCATGCCCATTCGTCGTTGTTGTTGTTGTCGTTGTCATTGATTGAGTTTTATTATTACGTGTTGCATTTGACTGTACAAGTGAATTTGAATTGTCGGAATTATTCGTGAGTTTCGATGAACGTTTTGATACTGTACAAATTGTTGATGAATGACTTTGAGAATTAGTTGATATCGAAGTTGAACTCGAATTCGAGACGATTGTCGATGAAGGACAAGTACCATCGACATTCGATTGAGACGTGTCCTCGGAATTCTCAGAAAATATTCCTAAGTCAAAAAATCAATCGATTGAATTCGAAACTAAATTCGACAAATGTTTTGCAAACCTTTTTCTCGAGATAAACGTTCTTTTTCAGCTTCTTGCTGAACTTCAATTGGTAATGCCTGATTGATTAGCTGAATGTAGGTTTCATTGATTTTACGAACATCACGTTGTTTCCGCTGTTTGAAAAGAAGAAAAAAAACCTTAAAATTAAAGCTAAACATCAATCAATTGACACTAACCAATCTCCATTTATAGGCAAGATAGGTTTTAAAACCAAAACCTAACGTTACCATTGGATAGCCGATACAATGCGCAGCAAATGGCCGACAAAGATCAATGGTTTTTATGTCACGTAATCGTACTGATGCTTCGAGCCAAACGAAAAGTACCCAAAGAACAACAGTACCCAGACAAATGCCACGTTCGGTTTGCCAAACATATTGTATCCATACATAACTACTGGCAGCGAAGAATAACCATTGCACAGGTAATAAGATATAACAGATGAGATCGGTAACGAATGCAATAATTACAAAGAATATCGAAAAAAGCTGAAAATAAACAATAGAAATTGAGTTCAAACAAATACAATAACGATGAACAACGAACCAATCCTTGATATTTAAATGAATCACAAATACTTCGTAGAACAAGCCAAAATGGCCAAAGAAATTCGAAGCGAAATTCAAGTAAATAATCAGCTGCCATGATTATACCCCATATGCATATGAATTTGAGATACATAAACGCACTAAATATGTATTTTATTGAAATGGTTTCGAAATATTCTTTTCCAATTGACTTACCTTCCATAGATACCCTCAGAAAGACGAGAGCGTCGAGTTGGTTTGCGTACTTTGACGTTGTCGAAATTGGTCCTTCGTTTCATAATGACAATGAAACACGAGAAATAATATTGTCATAGACAAAACTAAAAATACAAAAAAGAAAACGGGAAATTTTTTTCTAACTGAACAATTCTACGACACAACACAACAACAACTTTCATAAGTAGAGAATAGGATAAGAAAGATGGATCGCAACAGAACAGAATGGAAAGCAAGCGAGCGGACATAAACGTGAGTTCTATGGCTCTATCGTTTGACGAGCGAGAGAGAGCGCTTAATGATTTATTCTAGATGTCACTCGACGACGGATTCATTCTCTTCGATAGACAATTAATTAGCATAAAATATATTCGAATCAAATCAGTTTGATTTTAAAAAATGGACATAAAATTGTATTTTGTTTAACTCAAGTGAAATATTATTACGTTTTTTTTATGAGTGAATTGTTATTTTAACAATCACGTGATGTGATGAATAAATGTTAAAATAACAGAACAGAAATTGAAAATTTCTCTTTACGACAGAAAATTTCATCATCACATGACTCAACAGAATTTCTTTTGATTTTTCCTATCATCGAGCAAATAAAAAACGACGTTTATTTGTTATATTTACAACAATGCTATGCGTATCTATACGCAGCACAGTCGTTTATTCATCAATCATTGATTATGATAAATAACATCATGGACGTGTTTTCATGTCAATGATGAAAGATACTCATTTATTTCGTGGATACGGAGTAGTTCTACAACTAATAGCTTGAGTTTGTTATTTATTTATTTATTCGAACAAAAGACAACAGAGTTAACTGTGGTGCACGAAAAAAGAAATTGAGAATAAACATTTGAATCATTGAATCAAAAGAAAAATGCACTCAATATTAACTGTACAAAGAAAAAAAGACTCGTATCTGATTAACGAGATTAAACAAAAAAAAGAAGAAGGGGAAGAAAAAAAAACAGAAAGGCAAAACGTTCATTTTCGTTTTAAATAGCAAAATACTGTTAATTAGACATTTTTCGGTACTGCATACAGATTCGAATCGTATTCTATTTCTTCTTGAATAGGTTGTTGTTCAGTATTTGAATTAATAACATCGTAAACAATGTCTTCATTTGTTATTTTGTCCTTTTCATCTTCACTTTTCGGTTGTTCTTCTGGATTTAAATCGACATATTCATAGAAAAGTGAGTTATTATCTGCTTGTGCTTCACCTAATGGATCTTGTGAATAGATATTCGAGTTTAAATTGGCATTAATTTGTTCTTTGGAATTGTATTTCGGTTCCGCACGTCGTCGATAAGACGAATACGGTGACGGACATGTTTTAAGATTTTCAATAAAGATTTGTTTCTCTTGATTTTCTCGTACTTCATTGACATTGACCTGTTTAATTTGAGGTGTTGCAACAAATTTAACATCGTAATCACTCATTTTTGTGAATTTTTCATCGGTTTGTGTTGTTGATACGTCGAGTTTCGATTGAACGGTGTTATTCAATGTTGTTTCGTCATTTATATCAGCAGTCGTGTTTAACGTGACATTTCTTGTTCGACTGGGAAAAAACGAATTGAACATATCGCTTAAATATCGAACACGACGATCGTTTCGACTAGAGAAAAATCGAAAGATAAAATGAAAAAGTGACTTTTTTTTGGTTTTCTTGTTACCGTTTGTAAAGTAAAAATCCGCAAATGATTACGAAAAGAACGCCCGAGAGAAGAACAACGAGTAAAGTCAAACCAACATTATCTAAAATTTTGAAATAGATTTTCGAATATTTTCGGTTTGATCGTACTTTGCTGATGATCATTGCCGACAAGTGCTGCACTTTTCGATTGAGACAAATCCGATGGCTCCTTGGAAAGCACAGCAACAATATTCTCGTCTATTGCCGCCGTTGTTTTCGGTTTTTCAGTTGGTACTATCAATGGTCGACTGCCACGAATAGGTGTAACTAAAACAAAATCATCAATTGACAACGTCAAATCACGAATCGATTGTTTATTACCGATAAAATAGAGCAAAAAGCCTTTGTACGGTCGTTTTGAATTGGCAAAATCGGATTTAAACATCAATGAAGCTTCGATAACATCATCGAATAACGGTGTAAAAGCTGACCGTGTGCCGTACATTCGTTCGCCACTATTGTTTATTTGAAACCAATCATTGACTCTTTTAATACCAATATATTGAAGTGCACTTAAACCTTCGACGTCGAAATCTAGCACGTAGATTTTCAATCGATGGCCAACATCCGGCGATGGAACTGTTTTCGAACAGGTTTGCCCATTCGGATAACCACTTGGGTAATTCGGCGTGTGAATAAAACCTTCTTTGACATCGTGAAGCGATTGTAACGAACAAATATCAATTCGAGGTAATTTACTCGAATAAAATTCTTCAAAAAAAAACAACAAAACAAAATGAACTAATTCATTCATTGAATCTTTCAAATTACCAGGCACACACGAATAATCAAAGTTGACGCTTTGACTTTGAAAATCGCAATTGGCTTGTTCGCCATTCGAAAACGACAATTGTTGATCGATGTTATTATCGATCGTACATGTTTGTTTACCATTACACAGATGACTTGCACGTGTTCGATTATAACCAACACAACGCGATGGTGCATAGATGACAATACCGTTGATTTCGTCGTTTAAACTCGGACATTCAGACGAATAAGTTGCTTCGAGAATAACAAGTCGACTGTCAGCAGGACACGTCAATGTTACTGAAGTTTTACATGTAAAACCCGATTGTAGAGAATCTAAATGAGAAATGAATTGTCAATTTTGATTTGAATCGAGTTGAATTTACATGAATATTGGATGAAACCAAATATAATCAAAACCAAAGCATGCATTCGAATCATTTTATCTGAAATTTAGATTGAAAATCAAAGAATAACCAAGTAGACTTTTCGGGATACATTCCATGGTGACTAATAAATATCTGCAATTTTATTAATAACAAACATCGCAATTCGGCATTCGTCTACGTGCCTACACATTGCTTCTATCACTCGCACTGATTCTATATGAAATGGTAGAAAGAAAAAGAACAGAGACGAAATAATACCGTCTGAATCATATATCAACAACAAAATGTATTAGACTCGAGGTGGAACGCGAAATCGTTAATTGAATATATAGAAATGTGTTTGTCATACCTGTTACCAACTTGAATTAAGACAGTGTGATCAGCAATCATCTACTTATTTTGTTATTCTTTTTTGTTGTTGTTGTTTACAAAAACATTCGCATTTATGTATGTGACCTCACTCTCTCTCTCACTGTTTTATTTTAACATAACACACACAAAAATGTAAATCCTTCGCCTTCATTTGAACGAACATTTTCAAATTTCTTATCTCTCATTGTCAATCGCACCTCTGGCTCAGTGATAACGAAATGAGTACAAAGATTCGAAATCGAAGAAAAAAGCCGCGAGAGAGAGAGAGAGAGTATGTCGAAGGCGCCGAATTTTGATTTGAACATATCGCCGAATGCGGCGGCGTTCACACGGTCAACATCATCGAGAACAACCGAGAAGAGAAAAGAAACGGAGAGAAAGAAAAAGAATGCATCAAAACGGACGGATAAATTATGGCAGAACGAAAAGAAAATCGACGAAGGTTTTTCTTCTTCTTTTTTTCTATTACTGTTGGACAACAAATTGAGCTTGTAATAATAGAGTAGATGTACGTATATGTCAATTATACCATGAAATGGTTTATAAATCATTTTGATTAGTCCTTTTAATAGCTCGTCCTATTTTCGAAATAGATTTTTTTTTGTTTTCAAAGAAAATGAATTCATTTTGACACATTCTGTGTTTATATATTTTTCGTCGCAGCAAGATGATGATGAACAGAGAGAAAAATGACAAAAAAAAAGAAAAGATAGACAAAGACATAGTCAATGTTTTAAAAAACATCAGAGTATACAAGAAAGAAAGAGAAATATAGAACAGCAAACAAACAATCAGAACACGGAGTGTGTGTATGAAAAGAAAATGAAGTAGAAAGCATTAGGCCGAGAAAGAACAAATTCACACACACACACAGAGATACACACAACATCCATCCATAAGAACAAGTAAACGTGTTTGTTTTTTTTTGTATGACCACACAAAAATACATTTCTCAAAAAAAAATGTACACAGACAAGAAGGATATAAATAAGAATAGTAACAACAAAACATAATTAGAAGAAATTCTTTCTTTATTTATTTTTTTAATTTTCCTTTCTCGTTCTCATTCCAAATATAAATTGTGTACATCTTTTTTTAGTTTGCCGTTTGTTTTTTCCAGATGATTTTTCTCTAATACTAAGGCCAAGAAAGAGATAGAGAGAAAAAAAACTGATGAAATCTGTACAAAGTGGAGACTATACATTTAAAGAAATAAGAAAGAAAACAAATCAACTGTTGTGCACTGAACAATAATGCAGAACATCCGTAAGAATTCGTCCAACATGCGAATCGATAACATGTGATGTTGATAAATTCAATATTCGATCTTCATATCGTTTAATCGTTTTGATATTATCCGTGTAACTTACAATCGAAAGTAAACATGTCGCTGCACGTCTTAACATATCACTTGTTGTAAATAGAATTTGTTCGGCTTGTTGAATGTTCGACGATTGAGTTGTCAAACGAATAACATAATCCGGACCGTAACGTGCCATTAATTCATTCGTTTTGATTTCATAATCTTCGAGGAAATTAATCAAGAGCGAGACTGCATAAGGTATACGTGCGATAACACCAGCAGCTAATGTATCACAACGTACCAATGCATTTAAAAGAACAATTGCGAATTCACGTTGAATGTGCGTTTGTGGTCGAGATAAATTCGAATAGTAATGTGTTGATGATTGTAACGATGGCGGATGCCAATTCGATATGCCTCCAGTGATATCATCGACGATTAACCAGTCAGTTAGAACATGAAATAATGAAACAATTCGATAGAATGGTGGTGTTGCAAGAATAAAGTCCATATTCATTTCATGTACACTTAGTTTCGTAAGAATTTCGATGGATAAACGTTGTGCCGAGAGTAACGACGATTGTAAACCGTCGATAGCTTCGCCTGAATAACATGTTGACCAATGTAGAAGACCATCGATTAATGTATACAGCAAATCGGAATCGAATGTATCGAGGACGAGTGTACCAGCGATATTAGCGAGTGTAACGAGAGTATTTTCGCGAATATTCAAGACACATTCTGTCCAAGAGAATGATGGCGATGGTTTTTGTTCGATTTTCGATTGATCATGATTTACTGTTTCGTCGAGAGATGATTGATGATGATTATCTGACAAAGTATTATTATGATTGTGATTATGAATTCCATGCCTGAGTAATAATAGACGAGCTAATAAACCGATTAATGTTTTACATTTAACCAATTCGATATCATTTCCTAGAATAAAACTGAGATTGCGTAAAATCGACGATACACATGTACAACGTGCACAAATTTGATCATAGGCAAGCGAATGATAAGTAAATAATGATGATATATTATCCTGTTGTTCACTCGAATTTGTACACGAATCATGAGGTTCTTTTTGATGATTTGATTGTTGTTGTGATGAAGCACATATGCCTGGATAGAGTTCGTAGGTTTGCCGTTCGTCATATTCAAATTTTCGTTTATAACGTTGAAGAAATTCTTTATTACTACCGGAGATTTCAATTAACGAATCCGAATTATGACGATGACGTTCGTCGGTTTGTTCATCACCATCGGTTATCATTTCATTATTATTATTCGATAAATCATCATTCGAACTTTGTACACGTTTACGTTGACATTTCTTCATTGGTTCTTCTTGATCGTTTTCATCCTGTCGACGACCATAATAGAGTTTTTCATAGAATTGATCGTCGTATCTTAATGGATCGAAATGTGTATTTAGAAAACAAAGATCATTGGTGTTTTGCAATTCTAAAACATTAGTCGGATCTTTTTTCTCATTTCCATGTTCATCATAAACACGATCGTAGACAATTGATTGTTCTTTGTGATATTTTCGTTTGAATTTATTCAATGAATTCGATTCAACACGATAGATTACTGATTCTTGTTGTTTATCGTCGGACTTTGTTCGTGTCGTACATGTTAAATGTGACGAACCATTGAGATCATTTAATGATGGTTGTTGATTTTCGATATTCGATGGAGAACTTTGAAATTCTTCGAATAATTGCGTTAAACATTTAATGTAGACATCAACAAGTGCTGGCAAAAGGCCAGGCATTTGTTTCAAACGAAAATACGTATGAGTTTGATCATCGGAGAGCATAATATTGATTGTATCCAATGCCCAAGTTGTTTCAGCGAGAAGACCACCACGTAATGACATCATTAATTTCCATGGATCAACAGGAGTGACGTCTTTGGCTGTGAGTTTTTTACGTTTGATTTTCGGTGGTAATGTTGTTGCTTCGATAGAATTCGGTGGAAAACTTGCTGTTGTCGAGCTTATCGATGGAGTTAATGTTGAATTTGCTGCTGTTGTTGTTGTTGTTGATGGTGGTGGTGGTGGTGGTGGTGCCGTATTTGAATGTGTGAGAATAGAAATTGGTGTTGACATAGATGTATTCGGATTTGGTGAACGTAATTGATTGATTAGTAATTTGTTTGCTTTCGTTGAATCTTGATTATCGACGTTCATTGAATCAGGTGTCGATGGTTCAGGTTTTTTGTACATGTAATTAGTTGGTGTTTGATTTGGATACGATTGATTTGGTGGAACTTGTTGAGATAAATATGGATCGTGAGATTGAGGAGGACCGCCGCCCATCATTGGCGCACGTTGCTGTTGTTGTTGCTGATAAGCCGATGGTGGATATGCAGAACTGAAAAAGAAAAGAAAAATATGATTTCGACGTGAGTATGTGAAAAATGTGATTTTTTTTTAGTGTCAGTACCTTGGCATGGGCTGTTGGGGTTGATAATGATAGGTTTGTTGTGGTCCTGTAGGTGGTGGCACTGGAGTTTGTTGATTTGGTGGAGCACCGATTAAATTTGACGTTTGTTGAGCATTATAATCTGGTTGTGCCGATGGAACCATTTGTTGTTGTTGCTGCTGCTGTTGTTGTGGTTTTGAAGCAATTGATGGATATGGACCTGGTGGACGATGTTGTGGAGGCATTGGTGCTGCTGGTTGCATGCCATACGCATTTGGTGGTGGTGGTTTCATCATTTGTGGTGGAGGCTGTTGACCAGGAGGTCCTTGTGGTGGATAACCCGAACGTTGATAATCCATTTCAGGATTGTTGTACATCATTTGTCCACCTGTTGATGGATCGTAAGATGGTTGCATTTCGCTACCAGTTGGACCATATGGATGCATAGGCATTGGCATCTGTCGATATGGTTGTTGTGGATGACCCATTTGATGCGGATGACCTTGCGGTGGTGGATAACCTCGATAAGGATCCTGCATAGGTGGCTGCTGTTGTTGTTGTAATTGTGGTTGCTGCTGTTGACCTTGCATAGGCACTTGTCCTGATGGCATTTTTCCATCATTGATACTATCGTTGTTGTTGTTTGTTGCTGTTCCAGAATTACTTGCTGATTTCTTCGGCGTTTTTGAGCGTTTACCTTGTTGTTTATCGATTTCAGCTAGAATTGGCTCAGGATTAATACCTCCTCGATCATATTTACATTCATAGTGAAATAATTTTAAATTAATATATTTTTGTTTGACATTGAATGCTGCACTTGACGAATTAGGAATGTTCAATTTTGATGCGATCTCACGCCAATGACGATTCTTTGCTATTTTGGAAAATTCTTGAAAACCATTTTGTTCACGAACATAGATATATAATCGATACAGATCAATTGTTTGCTTCGATATACTTGGTAGATTTCGGCAAACAATTTGATTTTCTTCCCACAGTTTTTGCAAACGTTCAACGAATAAATTACGTTCTTGTTTTTCATTTTCATCGCCCATTTCACGTAATTTATTGAATACGTCAGATGGTGTACTATGTGTAGCTGATGTGCCCGATGAAAGTTTACGTTTCGATTGGCCTTTTTCGTGTGATGACGGTGGACTATCAGGAAAACTTGAATTACTTGAATCAGCATCATCGGGAACGTAGGACGACATGCTCGTGCCACTTGGTGATTTTGGTCCGTTGATTGAAGATGATGAAACTGAATGCGGTTGAGATGCATTCGATGGAGGAGGAGCTGATTGATGATGTGCTTGTTGTTGGTCACCGATCATTCCTGATGTTTGTTTATTTCGATAGGCATTTTCATCTTCCATTAATTGGGAAGGTGGTGGTCGAAAATCTGCTGTCGGTGGTGGACCGTGCATTTGTTGTGGATGCGTACCGTATGGATTCATTTGCTGTTGCTGTTGCTGCTGCTGCTGTTGTGGTGGTGGTGGATAACCGTAATTCGATGGAGGCATGTTTGGATATTGTTGTTGTTGATCCATATAACCATGTCCAGTCGAATTATTATTTGTCGTAGCAGTAGGATTTGGTGCATCAGCATTACCAGGTGTATTGTACGAAGGTGGCATTTGTTGAGGATAACCCGTCGTCGTTGGACCATTGGTCATTGTTGTTGGTGGATAAGAAATTGGTTGTTGTGATGCATTACTTGAATTTGAATCTGAATCACCAGTACTACTTGCTAAACCCGGTGTGACAACGTCACGTTGAGTGGGTTGTTGAGACCATGATGCTTGTTGTTGTTGTTGTTGCTGCTGCACTGATTGTTGAGGTGGTGGTCCTGGTGCATAACCATTCGAACCACCTGGTTTATAAGCTACCGGTCCATTTGAATACGATGAATAAGGAGATTGGTATCTTGGTTGCTGCTGTTGTTGTGGTGGTGTCGTCGGTTGAGAATTTGAGCGTTTAGGAGAAAGTTGTGGACGAGATGTAGGCTTTCCTGATGCTGTCGATGGTGATGTTATTCCATTCTGATATGGCGATCCCGATGGATAAGGTGTACGATATGCATTCGGTGCTGGTGATCGTGGATTATTCATCATCGTTGCACCGCCAGTTGGATACTGTGAATATTGAGGAACATATTGAGGTGCACCACCACCACTATTCGATGTTCTGCTGTACATGTCACCTACAATTGAAAATCGAAGACAATAGAAACTAGCCTTGCATGTGGCGCTATTTGCATCTTATAATCATCAATGAAATGCTCGTAGAGAGAGAGTATAACATTAGCAGTGCAGTAAACGAATGAAAGAAGAGAAGAATAAAGAAGAAGAAGCAGCAGAAGAAAAAAAAGAAAGAAAAGAATGAAACTTCTCTATAAAATAGTAGTGGCCGTCGTCGCCACTATTCCATTCTCAATGTATATGTGAGTGTGCGAAGCGATGGCGGTAAATGACAGGCAGGCACACACACACACACACATACGCACGCATATAACATCTCATTGTATTGCTGCTGCTGCTTGCTTTTTCATTCTCCGAGGCTATACGACGAGCGCGCATTTGCTTGCACGTTCGTTCGGTTGCTCGCTCGCACATGCACGAAGAGAGGGAACAGGAAAATAATCAAGCAAGCAACCAGTCTGCCTGTTTGCCCGTCGTCGTCGATGAATACATGGCAAGAAAGAACAGTAGAACGCGCAAAAAAAAACGCCTATGTTCTTTGCATTGCAGTTACTCGACGACGAACACGACGACGACGACGACAATAAAGACGATCGTGATGCGAAGGCAGAAGCAGGCAAATGAAGAATAAGAAGAGAGGAAAGAAGAGAGTGAGAGAGAGAGGAGAAGATGATGATGAAGCCGAGAAACAAAGATGAAGAAAGAGACTACTTTTCAAAAAACTTATTCTCTCGCTTTTTTTCCCTATGAATTTAAGGACAAACCTTGCTGCTGTGGATAGTTGGCATATGGTGGTTGTTGCTTTGATGCTGGATGAGGTGGTGGCATCATGGAGGAATTGTTATAGCCACCATTTCCTAGAACAACAACAACAAAAAATAGAAATTCGTCATTGAGTTCAAGAATACCGAGAATAATTTGCATATTGAAATTAAAAAAGAGAGAGAGAGAGAAAACTGAAGCTGTATTAAGATGAAATATGACAGGCTTGGATAAAAGCACGCAATAAAGAAATATAGAAATGAATGCGAGTAACACGCGGTGATCTCAGTTCGAAGAAGGAAGGAAAATCATTTGTAGAAAACAATTGACTTTTCAAAGTTCTTTATTCTAAAAAGATTTGTTTACCTGGCGGTGTTTGCGTTGGAGCCATTGGCATATTTCCACCTTGTTGTTGTTGTTGATCATGTGTTGCTGTTGAATCTGTCGCATTCTATAAAAGAAAAGAAAACACATGAAAATTTATTCTCTAACTTGAAAACGAAATAAAAATCTTCTCCTTCATTTTTTTTTGCATTCAAATGTGCTGCTGTTGTTGTTGTTTTTCTTTCGCTCCGTCTTACTACTCTCATTCGTAAATGTCCAATTAAAGAACACTCGATGCATGTGGTCGTCAATGAGATCAGCTGTTTCGCATGAAAATGAAAAGAAAGCGAGAGAAAAAAAAACGAGGAAAATTAGTGTCTCTTGACACGAGAATAACAACAAAAACATAATCGATAGAAAATTTTGAAAAATTATATTACAGACAGATGGTGACGACGACAATGCAAAGACAAAGAAATCGAGATTACTACTTTATTATGATCACTTGAGTATTTCTCTTTCTTTCTCAAGACAAGTAGTTTGACTTTTCGAATTGTACAAGTAAGTTGTTCGTTTTTTTTTTCGTATTTCGACATCACTTACCAGATCTGTGCTATTATTATTATTCGTGCTATTTGTCGTTGCATTTGGTGTTGTTAAAGCAGCATCTTTCGTAGGATAAGGTGATGACTAAAATCAAATCAAATAATTCGATTAAATTCAAACGAAAAACAATCGTCTTATTATCATTATTTATCACACGTGCAAAGGGAAAACAAATATATATATAGACACAAGAAACAACGGGTAAATACATAATGGTTAAACGAAAATATTATGATACGTATTCATGAACACACAAGTGCTCTACCTCAATTTGATTATCGGCATAATTTCCGTAATAATTTCTTCCTGTTGATTGCTGATGTTCATAAACACCAGTATCATGTGCGTACGATGGATAATAACTGCTTGTACGTGATTCGTATGTGTCAAACGGCGATAACTGAATAGGATAAATCTCGTTTCAATGACAATTCTCTCGCTCAACTCATTTTTTTAAATGTTTTATCGAGAAAAATATGAACAAAAAAACAACAACTACTTACAATTTGATGATGTTGAGGATGATGAGGAGGAGCTGGCGGTGCTGATGATGATGGATATGGTTGATACATAGGACGATTTGGCATTTGTTGAGTTGCTGCACCTTGTGGTGGTCCATTATAATACGGACTACCCATCATTGGATTCATTATCATTGCTTGTGCTCGATTCGCATTGGTATTATTATTATTATTTGGATAAAAATTATTTGCCGGTGATTGTGATGGCATTTCACTCGTCATTGTTTCACCACCACCGCCACCTGAATTCGTACTAAGTTTTGTCGATTCGTAAGACATTTGTGCTTTGAAAATGTTAATGTTTAATAATCATTATAAACTGGAAATCGAAACAAAAAAACACACACAATTGATAACAAGAGAAATGAGAAACAACTTACAAGAAATCATAAAGACAAGAGTCGAATTGACGACAAAATTAAAAAAACAGAATATTGAAAATGTCGTTTTCGCATCTGAAATGTGAAATTCTGATGTTTTCTCTCTCTCTCTTTCTTTTCTTTCTTATTGAACACAAAAGACAAAATGGACTATATACAGAAAGCAGAGGTCGTCAGATGACTTCTACGAAAAAGATTTGCGCCAATGCGGTTTGTCAATTGTTGAAACGAATATGTTTTGGAATGAAATTGAAAACTATCTTGCTGGGATAAGAATTCCGTAGGAATAATATGACAATGCGCTTGGTTGCTCTCGCGAATCGGATTTAATCTTTTTGATTTTCATCGCCATGATGGAAGAACTTAACCTCCACGAATAACACATGATCAAATCGGCCAATAATCAATCGAGAAAACGACGAGATTTATTTCCGAAAAAAATCTTTACGAAGATTTTATTGAAAATATTTCGAAAAACAATTGAGAAAGAAAAATTTCGAAAAAAATTTTCATCGAAAAAACAACGAATTTATTCGGTTTGTCTACGATTTTACCAATTGGATCAAGTTCTAAGCAGATGCAAATATTTTCTCGTACTAGCATTCGAAGATTTAGGTTGAACAACGATCATTGCCGAGCCTTTCTTAGGTCTCCAAACGAGTAATTGAGCATTATTTGCCTAGTGAATCAAAAAAAAAACAAATCAATATCGAATCAATGTTTTTATCTACAGATGGTCCTTGTAAAGCACAAGATGGAATGAAAAGATTTCTTTTGAGAAAATTCGGTTGATTCGGTTGAGGATTACTGATCAATGTTGCACGTTGACCACGAGCTTTGTCCGATTGCACATTGATTTCAATTGTTTGCGTCCAGCGTAATGTACGAATGATAAGAAGTTCGTTTTTCGTACAATTCATTGCACATAACCAAACATAGAATCGTTGATGTCGATAGACATGAGTTAAACATGATTGTTCGCCTTCATAAGTCGGAATATCCCTTTTGGAACAGTAGAACTTCAAACATGTTTGATAAAATCACTAAGAAATTACCAGGGAATCCATGGCGCGAATAGATCGCGCATGTTTATTGTGTGGTCTGATTGTTCATAGATTGGACCTTGAATTGTAACAACTAACGAATTGATTTGATAATCGAGGGAATAAATGAGATGTTAGTTCTATTTCTACCTTGATTCTTTGATCCATACCACGGATAATTTCGTCCACAACTATCATTTATCATTGAAACATCACCGACAGTCAATTGTGGAAACTAAATTCAATTTCAATTCTTGTCAACAGACAATTTTCAACGTACTTCCCAAGACGAACTACAGAAAAAAAACAAAAATATTTCGTTCTTATTGGTTTCTAATCAATGAGACAAAACTTACTTACTAGCCATGATCGCCATATTGATTTTGAAATAACATATAATCACCTTAATCAAAAACAAATTCGATCAATAAAATAACAATTGAACACGAACATGCTTGAATAAAACCGACTTGCCAACGTTCGTTTGAATAGATCGGTGGAAAACGAAAGGTTACTGATGATCTAGAGGAGAAAAAAAAAGCACGACGATGATTTTTGCGTTTCTCTTTGAGTTATTCACATAAACGAAGGAGATTTATATTTCAAAACACGTGATGATGTTTCATCGATTTCTGTCGGTTGTTGTTCGATCTTTGCTTCGAAGCGAAGAATTTCAATAGGTGGATCTCGTTTGAGATCATAGAATCGTTGTTTTATATTCATTAATTTCACATCAACAGTTTCTTCGAATGCAATTTTCAATGAACTACATTCAATTGCATCGTTATTGCAAGCCATCGATTTATTTTCTTTTGTTTTACAGCAAATTCGAAATTACAAATAACTTTGAAATACTCAATTGAATTCTAATTTGAAAAATTTCACATTATCATCATTAGTTTAATGATGTTAATCTAATGGATGAACAAAAAAACTGAGAAAAGAACAAGTAGAGATAAGAGAAAAAAACTGAAATGAACTTTGATAGAAAAGGAGCGAAATGAATTGCAATCAGATCGCACGAAAATTGTTTTTTCTTAAAATCGTCTGCATTTTTCTTCTTGAACATGTCAAACGCATATGTTTTAAGCGTAGTCCTGCTAATTATCATCTTGTCAACCTAGCGGTCAGAAACAAAGCTTTCATCTTGAATAGACAGCAGAACGTCTTTGAAATCTAATTGAAATACATCATGCTGTGTAAGCAATATACTATTTCTTCATAGAACATTTCAGTAGTTTTCACTAACATTTTTTTCCATCGAACGGTATGACAGATCGTCGATTATCGCATTTGAATGCTGCTTTTGCAGAACTTCGTTCGCATATTCCACGATTTCCTTATGAAAAACGTTTATCGAAAATCGATACTCTTCGTTTAGCACTTGCGTATATTGAATTTCTCGATGGATTATCTCATACGAACTTAATGGCACACGAATACATCGCAAATTCACCCAAATGGGCACATTCGGAATTGGCTCTTCGACTTCGTTGGCTCGACTGGAACTATTTTTTGCCTCGTTAAACTAATCCTAATTAATAAATAAACGAATAAATCTCTGCAACATATGCTTTCTTTTCTCTTCATGCATTATTTTAGTTGGCTATAGCTGTGAGTCAATGGGTTATCGATGATGCTACGACAGACTTTAAGTGTGGCACACCAGGTGGTCAATTTATTGATTTCGAAAGATCGACGCTCTTAAAATGATCAGTCTCTTTATTTTATAGATATGCCTATGTAATCTGGTTTAAAAAAAAGTTAACGTCATAACGAAAATAAAAATCACTAAAAAAAGAAGAAGAAAAGAAAAACTCGGGTTTTTCTTTTTTGATTTTCTCGAAAACAAGTCAATAATTAAAAAAACAGTTTCTATGGTCATTCAATAAAATGAATCGCTTCGACGATTTATTCCATCTGCACATCGGTCCCGTCAACATCCGATGATAAATATCCATCCGTATCCATATCAACAGTATTCTCATCATTGGAATTGCTTCGATTCAATGATGAATGTTCGGTTACATCTTGACTAAATTTCACTTGACGTTTTCGACGACGTCTTTTATTCTGAAGCAAGACCTACGCACATAAAAAACAAAACATTCGAAAAAAAGAAGAATTTATTCAAAATGCAAACCTCGTGAATATGTGGCACGACTCCACCTTCTGGAATAGTCACATTCGAACACAGTTTCGCCTAAGAATTTTTATATTCAATTGAAAAAAGAACGTGATAACTAAAAGCTTACAAGTTCATCATCGTTGTTGATTGCTAGATAAATATCTCGAGGTGTAATACGTTTTCGTTTCGATTGTTGTGTTAATTCACCGGCTAATTCGAGCGTTTCAGCAACCTAAATAAACTCGTTTTGCACAACAACAACAACAAATCGAAATCCTACTAAATATTCCAAAACAGCAGCCAAATAAACCGATGCTGTTTGTCCGATACGATTTGCATATTGACCTTTACGTAAATTATTCTCCACTCGACTTACGGAAAATATCAAATTCTACACGAAAAACCAAATGTTTCTCGATTTCATTAAGAAAAACAATCTAGCAAACAGCTTTTTTCGATCGTGTCACATATTCACTGCGGATTGTCGTCGTCGTTGTTGTTGAACGTGTCGGTTTATTCGATGAGATTTGATGATAATTATTGTTCAAATCTCGATTTGTATCTTTGGGTAATAAATATGGAAAAGAATTTGTATTCAGTAGAACGTTAGACATGATTGTTTTTGAATTTGAATAGATTTCAAATGAGATGATTATGAAGAATAAAACAAACGAACTTAGAATATTTATATTACGACGAGAAAACAAAACACAGACTCCCGATTGACCGTTAACATTTTGTTATCGGTTCTATGCGATTTATCCACGCGATTCGAATAATCGAAATCGAGGGCCTCTGTGTTAATATAACATATGCATTTCAATTTGTTTGAACTGTTTTTTTTATTACTGATATTGTTAACAAAAATACAAAAAACTCATTCTGTTGTTTTGTAAAATTATAATTTCATATCGAATTTTTTTTCTACGTCCATTCGAAGTTTTTCTGTTTTTGTATCGACCGCAGATTTAATTTTCGATCCGACATGCATCAATACTCCTGAATCTTGTCGTTCGAGACGTATTTGTGTTTTAACATCAGCTAAAACTAATTCCGGACTACGTTCAACAATAAAACCTCCCATGAAAAATTCATTTAAAATTTGATTGACTTTATCTGAATGAAAAATTAAATCAAGTTCGCAAACATTCTCAAAATGTTGATCTAAACATTGAACAAATGAATGGATTAATTCGTAAATATCATATTCCGATTCCGATGAATCAATAGCAAATACAAAGTAAAGTGTTGCATAATGTCGATAGATTAATTTGTAATCTTGATATTCAATAAAATTACATGTATCCATCTCACGTTTCGATACAATTTGAAAGCAATCACGAAGTAGTTTTTGTTGAGCTTCTGTTGAACATGAATCGAAAAATTTCAATGCTCGTGCTTGACCACGAGTGTTAAATATAAGAATTGCTTTGATCATGTTTTTAACTTTGTTGTGACTGTTTCAAACTCGTTTCTGGTCTTATCACTTTGTGACGAAACAAAGAAAGTGAAAGAATAATCTCAAATGATAAGCATGCTCTCCAACATGAATGATAATTTGTTTGGTTTTTTCTTCTTTTTCAATGTTGTTATGTGAGAATTCAATTGTTTCGAATCAAGTTCATCGATAGAAGGTTATTATTTTCTAATTATTGGCAAATGATTATGTAGATTTCATTTTCCGTCTGTCCTTGTCCTTATCTGTCGAGTCTAATTTTCGATAATTAATGCTAAAGGTCTTTTTTTTTGTTTTTCTGTATTATTTTCAACAGAAAAAAGAAACACGAAGAAAAAAAAACGAAAGAATTAAACAACATCTGAGCCATTCGATGATTAGCAAAAAAAATAGGAAAAAAAACGTGAACGGCGGGTACTTATGCACAAACATATATTTATAAAAAGAAAAAAAAATACTGCAAGAACAAAAGAGAGAGAAAAAAAAAGAAAGAGAGATCGAGAGAAAGAGACTAGACGACTGTTGAATTTGTATATAGTACTGTCGAATCTATGGATTGTTTATCTAAAACATTATCTCGACTCATATACAATTGTTCAAATCGTCTTAAAGCGTGATCGGCTAATCGTCCAGGAGAATTCGATGTAGGCAATGGTAGAATAGTCCTTTGCGGATGTTTATCATCTGCATCAAGATTGAATCGAACACGTCGTTGAGTATCTGATCCATTGGTAATTGTTGTTGATGAATCATTCAAACGATTCATTAATGTTGTAAACGATGGCGAACGTTGGCTTTTAAGAATAATACCTTCTTTCATCATTGTGTACGGTTGTCGATAATTATGTGCAGAGAGAATTGTTGTCGAATGTGGATTCATTGGTGGATCGGATATATCTGATGAACCACAGAATCCATCATCGGAACTGACAGGTGTATGAGGAGAATTGTTCGTTGATGATGATGAAACAACCGCAATTGCGTAATCATGAGGCGTTGAAGGATGATGCGAATTCGTTGTTGCTGTTGTTGTTGCTGTCGATGTTGATTCGTAGGTTATCGTTGAATGACGTTTTGGCGAACAGATCTGTTGAGAAAGTACGTTACCCGTTGGAATCGAGAGACGATTTAATGAATGAAATGTTGATGAGTCATTACTGCGTTGAGAAAAACGAGAATCAGGTCGATTCGATGTCGATAAAACCCAAGACGAGTATGTCTAGAAAAGTCGAACAAAATTTGGTTTCCGTTGAAAGAAAAAACTTTTTTTGTTTGAAAAACAGACTTTTGATCGTTGATCATCATAAATATCTTTTTCACTCAATTTCTCCAATAAACAACAATTATCTGTCATCAATGATGTTGGTGTCATTGAATTCTTATTCAACATTAACAACGAAGTTGGCGATGATAAATCATTGTAATCATAACAATTACTAACACGTAGACTATTCTTTTTATCTTGATTATTATTCGTTGATGAAGGCGATTTATATAGATTCATTGTTGAACTATCTGATTGTTGTTGCGAATTCGATGATGTCGATATAGAATCTTGTTTTTTCAATAGATCTTTCTGTTGATAAGATTTTCTTCGTATTAATGAAATAAATATAAATGTAATGCCAATTAAAATAATACTTAAAACAGTAATAACAATAAAAACAAGAAATCGATTCGATTGATCTAATGATGAGTACGATTGACGAGAACGATGAACTGAATTCTTATGAAATTGTAAATAAGAAAAACGGTTGTTTAAATGCGAACCGAGATAATCATATTGTTTGACTATTGTTTGAACACGTTCGTAATTGTTAACAACAATGAGTTTTAACAGTTTTTCATCGAAATAATTCTCACCATCGATTATCTAGACGAGAAAAAAAAATAAAACATTTTCTTTTCTTCTTGAGAACAATCATTACTTTGAATGCTAAATAGTAAACACCTTCGTTTAGCTTCGAAGTATTTGTTGAATTGAAAAATAAATGAGCTTGTTTATCGAGATAGAATTTATTCGAATCGAATTGAATATTTTGCTGATGTTCAGTTAAATAATCGAAATTTTTCAATTGATCAAGTCGATAGATGAGCATTAAGGAATGATTAGGTATTTGATCATGATCTTGAATTTCAATTTGACAAATATAATCATTGATATTCCAGAATGATAGATCAATGATTAATGTATCATTGTTTGCATTTGGAAATGTAAATTGTGGTATTTCATCATTTAAATCGAGAATATTCAAATTGATCTGAATTTTCGATGATTTATGAAAACCATCGAATGCAATTATGTTGAATGTATAGTGACTCATTTGTTCGCGATCAAGTGGATTCAATGCATAGATTTTACCATCAGTTGACGAGATTTTAAAAATAGTAGCAATTTGTTCACTTGGATTATCGAGAGAATACGTCAATGTTGAATTATCAGCATCAGTAGCTGTTACTTGACCGATGTAACTATTTGGAGCATTATTTTCGTAGATTGAAAATTCGTAAACCGATTGAGGAAATAGAGGAGGATTATCATTTTGATTAATAATTCTAACAGCAACTGTTGTCATCGCTGTCAATTGTTTATCTTTGATCGGATGATCTTTTGCAGTAACTTGAAATGAGAAATTTTGTATTTGTTCATAATCAAATTGTATATTCGCTCGAATAATTCCCGTATGTCGATCAATACTAACCAATGGATGTTGAACTTCATATGTAACTCGTCCATTTGCTTGTGCATCAAGATCGTTTGCATGCACTTGAACTATTGTTGTATTGATGAGATTATTCTCTTGAATATCAACATGATAAATTTCCTGTTCGAATATCGGTGAATTATCGTTGTTATCGAGAATATGAATTGTTAATCGATAGAATGATGATAATGTTGGTTGACCATTATCAGTGAGAATTAAATGTAGATGATAGTTTTCTTGAATTTCACGGTCGAGTTTCGTTGTTGTCGAAAGAACAAATGTTGCATCAGCAAATGGACCGTGAATTTCAAATGGTAATGAATTCGATGAATTGAATTTTAATTCGAATTTAACTGAATCTATCGAAGCATCTAAATCCGATGCAATTAAATTTGCTATGATGACGTTTGTTTGTTCAACTTTCGATTCTTCAATTGCAATTTCGATATTAAATGAATCGGTATCATTTAAGATTTGAATTGTTTGCAAAGGAAAATTCCAAGATAATAACGGTGGACAATCATTGATGTCTTCGACATCGATAATGACGTAAGTATAAAATGGAATATTTGATTTATCATTGGCTTGAATAACTAATTTCCATGTTGTGATCGTTTCGTAATCTAATGAACGAATAAGACTGAGATGTCCAGTTGATGAATCCAAAGCGAAATAATCGAAATTTCGTTTGGAATTCGATGATGCGAGAAGAAAATTCGTTGGCGTACACGATGAAATGGTTTTGATTTGAAGGAAATTCTTGTAGATTTCATTTTCTTTTAATTTCATACGATAGGGATTTTTTTCGAATTGACAAATTTGTTTGTCTTCGATCGTTTGTTCGAGTAATTTAACAAGCGCATTGCCAAGATAAAATTCTCGATCTTTCGATGGAATTTTCAAATGTTCCTGATTGGGACAATCAAATGGCACATCAATCGTCGTTTGATCGGATTTAATCGGTATTTCTAACGGAGTTTTATGTTTGAGTTGAATAAATATTTGATAAACAGTTGTATTTTGTGGAAAAACAATTTCTAATTTCAATGTATAATTCAATGGGCAGACTTGTTTGAGCGATTGACGCGTTAATAATTGACATGATGAATTCAAGTAAAAATATTTCGATTGAGTTTGTAATAGACAACGATAGGAATATGTTGGATGAAATCTTTGTTGGAAATTATGAATAAGTAAATCAGATTTGGGATAATCATTTGGATCGATGAGTATCGATGGATATGAATGTAGATGATTGTGAGAAGAGATGAGAGGAAATAGAACTATCAGTAAGAGAATATTCATAAGCATAATTTTTTTGTTTTATTTCTCTTTTCTATCTATCTGAAACGAAAAAAAGCATATAGAGAAATGAATGTGTATTGAGAATTTGATGAGCTTTAATTGTTAGGAATGAGCAGATGTGACCGATTGAATTTCCCGTTTCCTGTCAACACCTGAACAGAGAAAATTGACATCTTTCAATAATTTGCTCGAGATAAAAGTCTATTTAGGTGTCGGAATAACATCTATAAACGAAGAGAAACTAAGTGTTTATGTGACCGTCGTCACGATAACCTATATACATATATCTATTTTGTTCGTTTTACTTTGAAGTTCTTTCTCTCTCTCGCTCTCTTCTTTTCATTTGACTACCACTGCCCTTCAATTCCATTAGGACCAAATGTCTCGAACGAAAAAAAGAAAAGAAAAGAGAACGACGAAAGTAAATTGAGACTAATGGAATAATACTCAATTGAAGAATAACACTCATACGATCCCCTTGCCTTAATTAAATAATATCATAGGTCTTATTCATTCGTTTTCATCGAATCTATGAAATCGACCTTGGAAAGAACAACATCAAATATACACACGTTCTATTTGATCAACTGATTTTGTTGTCGTACGTTGTTATTAATTTAAATAAATGAGCGTTCGATCGAACGATTGATTCGCTCTGGTCGTGTCATTCACTAGTGTTCAATGGATCATCTCTTCCTATCTTCTCTAAAGAAGAAAGGAGAAGAAGAGATTTATGTATAAACACAGCTAGATGACAAGAAAGTTCATCTTTTATTTATGTGTCAAGGACAACTAGCTACTAGACTAGAAAATCGAAAGCTGATATGTAGAGAGAACGAGGAGGAAGAGAAAAAAATGATTATCATGTTATATTAATAATATTATAAACCAGAAAAATGACTTGTCAAATTCAATCTAGAAAAATGATTTTTTATGAAAACTATCTGGCTCAATTACAGTCATATCATTATTCTGATCAATGACCAGATCAATACGAAAAAAAAAAGAGAAAACAACAACGAGAAAGTGATTGTCGAGTTCAATATATATTTCTCTCCCTTATTGTTTTTTTCTCTTCTGTTGTCTTAATCGATTTTCACCACAGTAGTCCATCTGCATGATTGATACGTTCATGCATATAAATACGGATGCACAGCGTGACAATCGTATGATATGCAATACAGAGATTTGAACTGATGAGAATAACAACAAAAAAAACGAAGAGTGCACATAAGGAAGCATATGTTGTTATCTTTTTATGATCACAAAAAGAATAACAAAAGAATTTTAGTCGAATCTCTCTCTCAAAAATTATTAAGATTAGGATACGAATGTCGAGAGAGAGAGTAAAAATACATTTCTTCTTGATTGACAAGCGATTTCCGAGAAATAGAAATAACAAAGATGACAAGAACACTCACTTTTTTGCCGATTAATAACCCAAATCTAACAATGATTTATTCAAGAAAGAGGGAAATTCAAGGTTTTTCGTCCTCGAACTTTTCTTGGTTAAATCAAACAAATTTTTTTTTCTTAATAAAGACAAACTTGTTGCTATCAGATATTCTGACATGTTGATTATTGATGTTTGAAATGACCTTTTACGTTCAAGTTAAGAGACCATCCGGCATGTGTTTATAGCTCATTAGAAAAAGGGAAAGGCTCGGTCTTTTTCTCTCTCTCTCTCTCCCTCGTTCTCTTTTTTATTCTATTTGAATTCCTCGTCTATTATTTGCTTACATATACCTATTTTATCATCTAAACTTAATCGATTTCTTGTTCAACATAACTCTCTAATAATAAAAAAAAAAAAGGGAACAAGTACATCGAACAAAACAAAAAGAAAGGAAGAGAAAGATAATCAATAATGCTTCATTACTCGTGTTGTATGCTGAGTTACATCATATTCATAGAAGCATAGCGGATTATTTCTATAGTAAATGCGTTGTGCGCAATCGTAGTTGTAGTAGGACAAGATTTCCACATACAATTCAATCTCCCAAGAGTGCTGATCGATTGAACAAACGAACGAACATTGATGAGGATGAAGAGATGATTGAATGAAGAGCCAAAAAAAATGAAGAACGACGAGAAAAATAGGAACAGGAAAGAATTGATATAAGCGTCGTACGAACAAAGAATAGCTATGTGTGTGCAGCTGTCGTAGCGTGACTTTATCGGAATAAGGGATAGGGAGATGGAAAGAGAAAACGAGTCAATCGAGAATAGTTTATTAGAACCCAACTGACTATTAACTATACTATTGTTCATTTGATGGTCAGTGTTCCTTTTGTTCCTAAGATTTCATGATTATCTTTTTACTTTTTTACATCATTACAGCTGTGACAAAAGAGAAAAAAAGATCAAAGCAATTCACTTACTTCCTTCTTTCAGCTCTTTTTTTCGTGGCTACTAATTTACCTATATATACACTGTATAGTATCACAGTATGGTGCTATCAAAAGCCATTGTGCCATCCAATTAATTTTCTCTGTAGATCAATGCAAGGCAAGGCCGTGCATCAGCTCGTCAATTCAAAAGATACATATGCACTCGTTCACGACTGTGCAAATCGATGGCACAGACGAATTTTATCATCGATACTTACGTCTTCATAACATCAAACATCAATTGTTCCGACTAATGTTCAATATCGATAGACAATGACCTTTTGTTAAAGTGTGCTGCGAACTTGCATGATGTGCGAATTCAGGAGGAGAAGATTTGTCTCGAGTGTACAGACGTGTAGATGAATCTATGTTAATCAATATTAATTTCATTCGAAATTTGTCAATCTTTTTGATCTTTGATTACAAACAACAACTAATATTAAATCAAGGTTTGAACTCAAGAAAGAAAAGAAAAGAAAATCGAATGTAATCAAACTTGCTGATCTTCATCACCGTCGTATTTCAACATTTAAACACGTAATATCAGCGGCGAGCTTTGTATTCTTCGTTCCGGCTAATATCTCTCTTTCTTTTTTCTTCACTCGTTTGTCGACACACTGTCTACAATGATATGTGATCGACAGACAAAATCTATCGAGTAGACATACTTCTCAAGTGCACATCCTGGATAAAAAATTGAGGAAAATATAAGAAGGAAACTTAACTGTATATATGTAGAAAGAGAGACAGAGAGATCTATCATTCAATAGTGATTAGTTTTGACAAAGACAAGATGACTGAATAGTTAACATTGAACGCGTGTGTGCATCCTTCTTATTCTCTTCTTTCAAGTAGATGATGTTCATTCATAAACTTTTACTTTCTCTTATTGACCGATGGACATCTTGATAGTGCTGCTACCTTGAGGGCGCGTCGTCGTGCGAAACCGTTCAAGTGCTGTTGATGCTTCTGTTAATCAATTTACGATACCTGCTGACGACCGTAGAAGAAAAGATATTCAATTGAATCGAAAGGCGATGTATGTGTGAACAAAATTCAAACAGATGCGATGTCGTCGTCGTCGCTCAATTGACCTAAATAGAAAAAGAGAGAATAAGAGAATTGTAATTGTTGAAACAATAAGAAACAAAATAAAAAAAAAACGAAGAAAGAAAAGCTAATGGTATATATTGTGTTCAGACATAGATTGACAATTAATTTCTTAAATCGTCAGTCATATCTTGTCAGAACTCAAACTGTAGAAATACAACAAAAGAGTTGTCTAATCAATAGAAATTATCGTAAATGCAACTATTTTATAAAGAAAACTGTTGAGATATTTCTTAATGTACACTAAAGAGTAATGTCAATCAATTGAAATATGCCAGTTCTTTCCTCTGTTTTCTTTTTGTTGTTGTTAAAAGTATGTGTTGAATAACGTCGATCAAGTAGATCGATTTACATTATCGTGACGTAAGTCAATCTTTTACTATTTAGAATGTATATGTACATACGAACACTTTTTTTTCTCTCTTTCCTTTTCAATAAGACTACCACCACCAACAACAACAATAATAACAAAAAAACCTAGAAATAATAATAATAATAATAATCACTACACAAGTCTAAGATCAAATTTTCAAATATATATATGCATAATAAAAAGCTGTCAAGTGTTCGCTAACGAACGAACGAACGAAAGAAATTTTCAATGTGAATGCATTTGTCACGCATTGGTAAAATATGAAACTAGCCTTGTGCATGTACATACGTATGTTCAAAACGGATGACAATTAAAGTTCACACGTAGAATTTTATTGGATGTCAACGTGTTGTCTTATACACTTAACGTTTTCTTTTTTTCGAACAACATATGGATTTGATCGAAATATAAAAGACGACGAGTTCATAGTTTATCAATAAGACTTGTCTAATTAAAAAACGATTGCGCAGTTTCATCATGTGCAATCTATTGAATTTCCTATCGGACTTTTTTTATGTCTTAGAAATAAAACAGATACATACAATGAACATATGGTGCATTTTGATGATCATCATCATAATACAAGGCTAGTTCTTTTTTTTTTTCAAATAAGAACAAGTTCCTGTATGTGATGTGCGTTTTACTCATCTGTGTTACGTAATTTTCATGTTGTCGGGACATAAAGGCGACAACAATCAATGAAATTAGCTGGATGTATGTGCGTGTTAGTTGACAAGAATCGTAAGTGAAAAGATTAGAGAAGACTGAAATAAATAAATACAAAAGGCGAGAGATGAGTGAATAAAAGAAGATTAGCAGTAACCATTAGCATGTGTACCTTGCCAAAGTTCATCTCGATATATAAACTAAGTGATTACGAGATCATGTTTGAGTGAATTTACATGAACGAACATGAAACCTCATGAACAACGGAAATCTTTGAAGCGCAAAAGTTTCATATAATAATGATTAAGAAATTATTATTAGCTCATGCACGTACATATATCAATAGTGCTGCTCATGTACATGTTTGTATATTAATGTTAGATATCGCACGCGTCATGCGTTCGACGCACTGATATGAACAACGATGAATTACATGGGAGGGATATGCATGCCTGTTCAACGTAATCATCCGAATGATATAATCAAATACATAGTTGATGCTGTTACTACTAAATACGATAGGGAAAGAGGAATAAAGGAGAAGAAACTCTCAACATGATTAGACTTCTATGCACGGCAAGCGACCGGATGGAAGCATGGCTGAATAACGATGACGCGATTAGAGCTAAGAGACTACACGAGAAGATATGTTCTCGTACGAGTAATATAGCATCTTTCATTTTTATATTCAATATTTTTTCTATTAGGCCTTGATCGTCGTTGTTCTACTAACGCCTGTCTATTTATCTGTCACATCGATACTGTCAATATTGTTAAAAAATATTCCCCTAAGAGTCTATTCTAATATTGGCAATCGGAGAAAAAAACAAGTGTAATAAGATCTTATTTTGACGAGAGTGTTACATACATCGGTTGTAAATGTGTGTGTGTGTGTATGTGCTTGACCAGCAAGCTGACCATGATCAAATAGTGATAAAATCTAATCCTCTCTATATTTTAAATGATTTATAGATGCATTTTTAATACAAGCGCGACTTGTGAGAGAAATGATTTGTGATCTACGTATGAACAATAGTCTCTTTTGTTTTCTTAAACCATCAAAAAACAATTAACAAATTCATGTTTTTCTTTTTGCTATGTGAAAAAAAGTTTTTGTCAAAAAACTCACCTAATTGCTTCACACTTGATTGTGCCATTTAGAATCGAAATAGTAGACTACGTACGTACATATAAATGATGTTGTATAGTAAAAAAAATTACGCTTTTTCTCTTCTTTCTCTCGTTCCTTCTCTCCTCCCTTTCTTGCCCTTCGTCCCATCCGTTCTCTCTTGAACGCGTTGCTCTTTTCCTCTTCGCTCTCTCTCCCTCTCCTTCCCTTTCTGTCAATGTTTTCTCTTCGTATTTCTTCTTTTTTTCCACACATTTTCTTTCTTTCATTTGTTAGCTCATGGATCAGAGAATTATTATACATTGAGCAACAACAATAACAAAAAGCCATCTCCGGTAGTGTCCATTTGACATATACAGAAGAAAAAAAGAAACTGACAAATGACATTACAAATTACTATTGAATTAGAATCGGTCTCCTGATTTAGTTTTTCGAATGATGGACATTGGACAGTCATTGATGAATAATTATGAAAGATGAAACTACGTAGTCAGATGGGAATCAAACGATTTTCTCTAATGGGAATCGACGAATGATGAACAGTGTGGAATATAAAAAAAAAAGGAAACCTGCTGTATGATTTTCTCGAGTTCGGGAGTGTCAACATAAAACAATAATAATCATAGTAATAATGATGCCTTGCTTAGTAAATTGATAGCCGAATGTGTTTGTATGAGATTGAAATAAATATAGGAAAGAAAGCAAACAGTAAAGTGCTGCGTGTGTGAACTTTGACAGAAGAGTATCATCAGCTGTCCGGATATGATTATTTTACCCATAGTACATGAGTTTGAACAGGCAAGACAAGAATCTAACTGGTTCTACCGTGCATATAAAAAAAATACTTCTTCGGCTAATCTGGATAAGACATAAGCATAAATTTGATGGTGTCACTATTTTGTAATTGTATGTATGTTGAGAAGAAAAAGATCATCTGTCTCATCAGTAAATGAAAAAAAAAGAATCATTATTCCAATGGCGACAGTATGGGTCAATCTGTAATGACAGTTGCAATATGTGTGTATGTCTACACATTATCTTCACTTTCGGACAGAACACGTAATTGTCATTTACACAAAGTACGAAAAGAAATAAGAATTAGAGCAAAGAAAATGAGAGTAAGAATAAGAGGGAGGGCAATCCATTAGATTGACGCATGACCACCACAGCAAGCTTCTAATGGTCAACAAGCGTGTGAGTGCACTGATTAGGCGATTGTTTACTTGAGAGGCAATAGAAGTAGAAGAGGATGGATATGGAACACATAAGATGAGAGAAAGTTCATGAACTATGACTAGAAATGATTACTAATGCTCATTTGTTGTGAATTAAACATGTGATAACTAGTGAAAACAAAGTTGGTTTTAAATCAAAACTCATCTCACGAAGAACAAAAGAAAAGTGTTTGATCGACCATAAACAAACAATAGAAATGCGTTCGTATACGTACTTTCGTTGATATGTTCAATAATTAAGCGAACAGACATAGACAAACTGCTGGTGCCGTTATTCGTTGGTTCTCTTTTGTCGCGCCGGCGGGAAGGCGTGTTACTTCTTTCTTATATACAGTCAATAAATGATTGTCTACAGCTGTTTGACCACTATGACCACATGAGAAAGCCATTTTGATGCGGGCGACGAACGGCATCCACTAATTACCCATAGTTATGCTCACAAAATGTTAAAGACAAAAATCGGCGAGACAAAACACATACAAAAAAAATTTTTTCCTTAATATTAATCAATGTGATCGACATACACATCATTATTCTTTTGCTTCATCATCATCGTCGATCGTATTTATTTATCCCTATGTACTGTCGTTTCTTTTTTTTCCTAAACATTCTCTCAGGTGAAAAAATATATATAGCAAACCATCTTTCTTCAATCATAAACTTTTGATAGATCAAGGTAACTCTCATTCTCATATTTTTACAATAATCGTTCGATTCTTTTATATTTCTTCATAAGTAGCTTACTTCATCATTGTATAGATATATATATATATCACAAGCAATTATACGACCATATCGCTCTTTTTATCCTCGCACACGTGTATAGTTATTACGATTACTACGACAATTACAATATCCCTGTATGTGTTTGTACGTGCATATGTATATACAACAAACCTGCGGCTATATACATGTACAAAGAAGAATAGAATACGGTGCAAACAAAGTTAATTAAAGACCATACCGGATGCAGCAAAAGAAAGAATATGACACAAAATATAGATGTGTGCGCGTGTGACGCAAGATGTTCAGAAAAGAAAGCTTTGCCTATAGCATAATTTGTTAACGTTGCATACGACATGTGACCTTGGTACAAGAGGAAACTACGCATGTGAGCATTCATCCTTTGCATACATGCGCATGTTGAACAATAGAACACAACTGCACTCATACTGTTAACTTCTGCTTTTTTAATTTCGAGTGGGAATATTGTTTAATTAGACAATCAGTCATGTAAATAAAAAGAGTCCGCATGTTGAATTACTTCGAACAAAAGAAAATCATTTTCTAATAGATATTTATAAATACACACAAACACATCTCTCTATATATATAGACAGATATATATATAAAACACTTCATAAAAAATAACTGATCGTGATCTCTTGAGATGAACGACGACGTTCGATAATGTTCATAGTACCATTATCATTAGATCAGACGCGTCGCCATCATCATCATCATCATCATCATCGTCTATAGAATGTGTTATTACTTGTCTTATGACCATCCCTTACATTCTCTACTCAGTTTCTTCTTTGTCTAAATTACTTTTTTTTGCGTTCTTTCTTATGCAATTCTCTCTTCTTCGTTTTATTATGATAGTCGTCTGATAGTTAAATAGACAAGGTGACAGAAGTACTGTCACTTACCTGATAAATGGCAGTTGTCCAAGAACAGTGTCATTAATTCTTCTGCTATCGAAGTATCAATGAAATAACCATTATGATTCTTTGATAAGTAGAACAAAAGTATCGAAGACGAAACAAAGAAAGAAAGAAAAAGAAGGTTCTCTTTGATATATATATATAATATGAAACGATTCATTCCTGCTCAATCGTATAAATGATACATATTACATTCGTTTGTATAATCAAGAAAGAAAGAAAAAGAATGGAGAAATACAGAGAATACGAAGGACAATAATGACAATAATGACAGCAACGATACAGATTGCTAATCGTTGTTATATAGCGAACGCAAATTTAACTGATTGGTTACCTGAAGGACACGAAGTCAGTTAACGTCAGGTAGGATTGCAGATTGATGTATTCAAGTCTGTTGATTGACTATCAAGTTGATGTAGCTTTGATCGATCAATACGATAAAATACAAATATATTTTAGCCTTCAATCAAGTACAAGCATAGTATAATAAACATAAGTGATTGAGGGATTTGATGGATTTGATGGATGATTGATAACGCATTCGAAATAATATTATAATTAAACAAGAAAAAAAAAGCCTCAGTCAAAACATATTATATTATCACTGAATCGGATAAAAATGTTTCGAAAAAAGAAAACAGACAAATACTTACATATGAAGATTCGATTGAACTTCGATGTTGCATACGTATATGGTAAATCATTCTAATATTATTATCTGAAAAGAGAAACATAGTCGATATTATACATATGTTTCATGTATAAACACTATCTTCAAGGCGTTTGATGATCATCACTATATAACGTTGAAATGTGCAGAAGTAATTCTTAGATGATATGATTGATGACTAGTTCGTTTGTTCTGAGAATATAACGAACAAAATCTAAACAGTGATTGATAATCGAAGAGGAACATACGAATTTGAGTTGCCATAAGTTTTATGTTTGCTCTTTATTTAGATTACCTTGAAGATTATCTGTTAAGTACGATTTGGGATTCCGTCTAGATATACATGTATGAATGAATATTTACTTGATTCATTGCACAATTTTGTTCTTTTCTATTCAATATCTAAGATTACCTTGATAGTTACTTGAATATCTGTCATTCTTTATTTACAGTAGTCTGTCTGATCAGTCCCATCATTCAATACTCATTTGCGCAATCCCAAATGTATATACATATACATCTATGTTCAGTCTCTTGTGTTTATATAAAAACAACGAGTCCAACCAAAGAAAAGAAAAAGAAAACGAAAGTAATAACCTTATCGATCATCGATGAATCGATGTGTTGACTACAATTGTTGGTCAATGAATAAAATATACAAGAATGACTTTGTATATTCATGTCTGTGGTATAGAGAATGTGCGTGTGTGTAACTATTTTTGAATGATGACATCTGAATTTGAATCGAGATTATAATTTGACTTTGTCGGCATGCATCGATTGTGTGTGTGTGGACACGATTGATCGAAAAGAAAATAGGACAATATACAATCGATCAAAATTACTTCATATATGCGCACCTCAAGAGAATGATTATGAGTGTGACCATGTATCATTTTGTCGTCGACATTCTCTCACACGTAATCGAAATCACAGCATATCGACAAATGTACAACACATGAGCTTCTTTTGATTGTATCATCTACCTACCTACATACATATGACTATATGTATATGAAAGTGTACTCATGTGCGAATATACAAGTAATGTGATGAATCAAGTCCGATGAGCAGTTGATTCGATTGCCAGATCGTCTATTCTCTCTCTACCTATGTGGTAGATATAATTTAAAGATGATTATCCACAATCTATCTATTACTTCTACTGCATCGCTTTTTCGATTATGCAACGAGGAAGAAAAAGAGTGTAACAAAAGAAAAATCGCTAAATTTCTTGATTTCTACAAAAAAAACCTACTAAGAAAAAGTATTATTATAAATTCATATGTTTATATAATTATCTTTGATCCCTAACCAATGCCATGTACACATACGATTAAGGACAATCAGTATTGCATATCATTATTGCACATACGTATAAATCAAATACAATACTTTGTTGATAAGTGTGACGAGTGGCTTAAGGCGTGACCATAATCAAGACAAGAAGAAGAAATAATATGCGATTAGGATTAACGTTAAACAGGAATCATCATCATCATCTTGGCTTATAATCAATGATGTATACTGTTAAAATATCGTGAAAGATGAGTCAATGACAACCTTGTCTTTTATCGATTTGTTCACTTGTGCATATTTGACTGAGATCTGATATCGCATATCTGATATTAAATATCGATTTTCATGTAAAAAAATATTGCTTTTTATGATTGACCTCCAAAGAATATACAGTTCAATGTAAAGTACAAATTGCATTTTTTTTCTCTCGATATGAAACAGGAAAAAAAACGATGATAAGGTCTTAATGAAGTCTACTTATCTGGATGTACGTTTCTGGGCTTTTTTTGATTTATTCAAAGTTAACGTTCGAGTTAGTCTAATTGCAAGACGAAGAAAAAATGAAACCTGCATGACGTATTCTTCGTTTTAAGTGCGTATTTGTCAGTCAATAAATGAACAGCAATTGTTTTTTTTCATAAGTATAACTATTAAGATAAATGAAACCGACTATAGACAAGAAACACTATAGGAAATTGCAAATATAAAAGAAAGGCTTCACAATTCTATTGAAACAATCAACATCTGTCACCATTATTGCATAAAAGGCAGAGAACAGACAAAAGATGACAAATATTAGATTCTATGAGGCTATTTTGGTAACAAATTCACGAAAATCAATCACTGTTTATTGCCAACACAAAAAACACACACACACACAAATCTTAAGATTTTTGTAATCGTTCATATTGTCGTATTTCTTTCTCATCAAGTGATGGAGTAAAATTTGTTAAAGCTTCATAGAAGTCACTTTTAACTAAAGTTACATTTTGATCATCTTGTTTTTTCTCTGTAATCAATCGTCGTATTGCACGTAGATAAGCATCACTTGCTAATGCATAAAAATCGGCACCAGTCATATTCAACGGACACGCTCGAACAAATTCATCGGCATCAAATTGTTCATCAACGATTTGAAATCTAGACAAATCAACCACGTAATTCAAAACTCAAAATTCAAAAAATTGTTTTCTACTTATGAGTTAAGGCTTGAAACATTTGTTTTCGATCGTCATGTGCATTGCTAATTCCGATATAGATAAGTTTATCGAAACGACCGGGTCGTAGCAATGCATCATCGAGCAAATCCGGTCGATTGGTTGCACCGATAATAAATATATGATGATCTTGTTGTTGTTGATCGATTTCGGTTAGTAATTGTGATACTAATCGATCACTAACACCGGACGAGTCCGATGATGTTCGACCACGACGTGGTGCGAGTGAATCGAGTTCATCGAAGAATAGAATACAAGGCGATGCAAGACGTGCACGATCGAATAAATCACGAACATTTTGTTCACTTTGACCAACGTACATATTCAACAGTTCAGGTCCACGAACAGACAGAAAATTCAATGAGAATTCAGTTGCTACTGCTTTAGCTAGTAAAGTTTTACCTACATATTTAGAAAATAATTTTTTTTATTAGTAAATACAAGAATCTATCTTGACGCATACCAGATCCAGGAGGACCGTAGAGAAGAATTCCAGTTCTAATTTAAAAATAAAAAAAAACCTGTTGCTTTGTTCTATTTCATAATCAACAAAATGATACCGTGCTAAATCTCCGAACACTTCCGGATGAAGTAATGGCAATTGAATTGTATTTAAAATCTCTTTCTTTGCTTCTGCTAATCCACCAATATCACTCCAATGAACATTTGGTATCATTGCTTTACGTTGACTGCTCAATTTCGATGTATGACTCTTTTTTAATGCGACTTCAAAATCAGCATTGGTTAACATCACTGACGTATCGGACGTTCTAGTTGAAAGTAAAACAGAATTACGAAATAGCAAAAAATTTTGATAGAATTACTCGAATGATCGCCAATGCGCAGCTTCCATTGTCAATCGAATTAATTGATCAACTTCGATAATTGGCCAACCTATGAAATCATGTTTTAAATATAAAATTTGTTAAAAACGCGTTAAACGAACTTTTTGTTTGAGCTAAAACGAGATCATAATTAAAATCGTCAGCTACATGAACGTTTGACAATCGATTTCGAAGCCAATCTTTGCGTATTTCCATTGAAATAGGCTAAATATTAAAAAAATCAATCATCGAGGAAAAAAAAAGAAGCAATTCTCAGATTCTCCTACGGGTATCGATAATGTATAACTAAATAAACTTAAAACTCGTTCACTAAGCAAATGAAGACGAGAAACCGCAGCTAGAATAATCAATGAACCATTATCCATCGAAACTGATTGAATAAGTTTTCGAAAGCCATTCGTTACAATAGCATCGTCATTCTCAACATCCGTTAATTTACATAAATAATTTACCTATGTCAAACAACATCAATTATTCATTATTTAAACAAATAAAAATAAATAGTATTCTACATGATTAAAGAACAAAACACATGGACTGCATTTAATTGCAGTTTGCAACGCTTGTTCAATACGTTTTGTAGTTGCTGCTGCTGAATCACCTGCAAATAATTGACTCGATACCTAGTTGTTAGCCAAATTGAATTATTTCTTGAGAATACTTTCTCTCACTCACTGTATGACAATGATATCCGGATTGTCGACATGCATAATCAACAATTGAATTGATATCATCGGCACCATGTAAAAGAATAGTTGGAATGGATGTTTGTTTCGACCATTGACTATCGAATGTTGTTAACATTTGACATAAACGTTGACTTGAAAATACAATTGCTTCATCTGCTATTGAATCATTTTCTCTGCACAAATCGAAAATAAATTTATGTTTATTATCGAAATTCTTACATTGGAGCTAATTTTTCATGGTGAATTTTCTTAGCATCAATAATAATTCGGCAATTATCTCCGGATACAAGAACATCATCACCAGTTAACGATGAAATTACAAAATGAACTTCGACTTCTGTTTTTCTAATTCTAGTTGACAAAGAAACAATTATCATTTCGATCGAATTTGAATACCTGGCTGTAATAAAGGTCGAATAGTAATTTGTTGATTTAATTTGACTTTTCGTGGTTCACTAAAATAATCCTGTAAATCTTCATCGACATTAATTGTATCAGGATAATTCGGTGAACGAATAAGAGATAAACGTAATTCCATATTTGTATCTAAAATATCAGCAATTATGAAAATAATCTACGTCTGAAGGTCGCATGAAATGAACCCAATTACTGTTCAAAGTCCACATTTTACAGAAAAATCAAGAAAAAAATCATTTAAGGATAAGAGTCTGACTATGAAATAGAGAAAAAAATCATTTAAGGATAAGAGTTTGACTATGAAATAGAGAAAAAAATCATTTAAGGATAAGAGTCTGACTATGAAATAGAGAAAAAAATCATTTAAATCGTATCTGAGCTTTGCAAAATATGTACCAGAAGTTTTAATCTCAGTGATGTTTCTTTTTTCTGTAGATACTATATACTAATAATTGAATTAAAACAAAGTTTTCTATAGGAACTAAGCCCAAAATCGTAGACTAATTCATTTGATTCAGTTCACGCGACCACATCTGAGTTATTTCGGAATTTTCTAAATTTTTCTTCGTATGATTGTTTTGTTTCTTATTTAGACTTGAGAACGATCGAACATAATTATGTCAAGTGAAAAAAAAAGTTTACCACGCATTAGAGTCCGGCGGGATCATCCCGACCTCTGTTTTTATCCCGAATCTCGGTCCCGATCCCGTCGTGAACATGGTTACTATTCCGCACGAGTCCCGTAGAAATCGGGATCGGGATCCCGATTCAGCGATTCAACGAGATCGGGACGGGATCAGGCTTCATTTGAGAGAAATATTAACGGGATCGGGATGAAAAAACCCGGTCCCGCCGGACTCTACCACGCATACGTGAGTGTCATGTGAAATTTTTCTCGGTGAGAACGGCTTAAAGTTTTCCGTTTTTTTTCTTTTGACGAGTGTGGCGTCTAAATTTTTATTTGCTTTTGAGCCTCAATACGCATAAATTTTACAAGAGTCTCGATTGTTCAGTATGATAGAGCATAAAAAGTGATCTATGAATTTGAAAAGTGTTAAGATCGGTTAAAGTATGTAATTCTTTCTTCTTTTGTTGATTCTGATTTCTAAAATTACATAAAAATCTGTGTGCTTCGCTGTATCGTGGTTTTAGTCGTCTATTTATAAATTCGACATTTTTATCAATTCTCTTTGGACTCATATTTCGAACCTAATCAATTTCAAATCTCAGTACAACACTTCTAACGACTTACCGGCGTTTTTTGTTCCATTATGTGCACATGGTTTCATTATCTGCTAATGAGATCTATCGTCTTGTTTTTAAGAAATAAAGTCATCACGAAGTATTTTATATTTCTTCTATTTGTTTTGTTTGAATTGCACTACTTCATTTTCATTATAATATCAAAACGTTGGAATCCTCTTCATGCACATATAGAAACTTTTATGTTCTATCGCACTAATTAATTCATTTCATTTCAAAAGTCGAAATTTTCAGCAACCGGTTTTAAATGAATATTTCTACGTCAATTCTTCATAAACATGATGTGAAAATTAATCTTAACTGATCAAAATATTCAATAACCAGATAGTTCTGTTTTCAAAGCTATCATGATGGCTTTGTCACGTTCTACATACATGTAATATGGCAACTAGGCAAATATAAATTCTGTTATATATTAACTTGATCTTACCATTCTTCGTCAAATGGCTGTGCGTATTGATCTAGTATGTACCATCTATATTCTTCTGTCTGTCTATTCTTTTCATCTCATCTCATCTCATTTCATGCTCACGTCTTCACATTGTTTTGTTCTTTTATATATACACATATATTTGCGTAATCTTCCAGTCACAGAAAAGACGTTCGGAAGCGTTCTTCAAGATCGATTCGAAGAGATACACTCTTTCAGGTATATTGATTGTATTCATTTATATGATTCGATAAGAAAAAACACCAAAGGTGAATTATATTTACTGATTTCTTTATCACTAGTAATGGTATTATAATAAATAATTCAAATATAAAATAAAACTCACATTTACGTTGTTTGCGGCACATACTGTATACCGTCATAGTCGTATGCAAATAATATACTCAATGAAGTATATTCAACGATAAAATGGAGATTTATTACCAGAGAAGAGTAAGATATTCTTTCTTCCTATCGTAAAACCTTTTTTTTCTGTCAGCAAGATTCAAAATTAATCAACTAATTGCAAAATAAAAAGCTTTCAGGTAGAAAAAAATTTATGCAAACATATTCTTTTCCTAAGACTATTCGGTCATATAGAATATATGAAGTAAATTATTCTTGAAATATTATATTCTGCTTCTTATATTTCTCGGATAAATTCCTCTTTTTGTTCTAGATGTATTCGGTATGATAGAAAAATCTAGAAACAAATTAACCCTTTACCATCGATCTCTAAAAGGCAAATAGTAAAAATTCTTCTTGCCTATATTTATTATTATTGTATCGTAAGTATAACAAAAATATTATAGTTTCTACTTAGGATAACGAACGAAACACAAAATTTAGAATTTAGACTTTTAATTAACGTTCATTCTCATGATAAAAATATAATTAGTTTTTTTTTTCAAAAAAGCATACATTGATGTGAAAATAGTGTAAAATATCTTGGTTCGATCATTACAGGTGAAAAAAAATTTGGACATTTTTGTTAATTTCTTCATTACGAAGGTCCTGTCAAATTTCAATTACGTATGAAAGCCCTGTCATCGAAAAAATTTTTACATTGCTTTCGTAATGGACTGTTACGAACCGTTACGCCCCCGAAAAACTATTTTGACGATGCGCACGGACATGTAGAAGTCATGCTGAACTTACACTTTTCGTCGAAGTTGTGACTTCATCAACCTTCATACCCATATGGAAGATATTACTTCGACACAATGTCGAACTTCGGCATGACCTGAGAGTGAAGGCATACATCCCTATACGTATGTAAGAGTTTTGAATTGAACTAAGGAGATCTTCAAAGTTCATTAAAATATCTTTCAGGATTATTGTTTCCGCTTAATTTTTATTGTGTGATTAAAAATTGAAAAAAAAATTCAATATTTTTCCTTTCGAGCTTAATTTAATAATCCATCTATTCGACATAGCGTGTTTTAGCAAAATTCCTTTCGAGGATCTATTTGAAACCAACGTCGATGTGAACACATTTAAATAATCATTATTAGAATACAGGTGGCACCTTATCTGCTAAGCAAATACTGTATTTACCGCCTTTTATATAAAGCAGTATATTATTCCTTTTTTTTGAAAGAAAGGATTATAAGCTTCTAAAATCGGTAGGCGAAAAGTCTTAAAACTATGTTTGTCCGGTCCAATCAGAAAATAGTTCATTAGAACTACTAGATTTTTTTCGGAAATAAAAAAGAGTAATATGACCTAACGTAACTTTTTACCCAAGCATACAAGATTTATCAAAGACGCGTGTACACGCTAAGAATATGCTGTTTTTGAGCGTTCAGATAGATATTTGCGATCTTTTCTTCCATGGAGCTCAAAGGAGCTATACCAAAAAAAAGTGAGTTTTGCAAAAAATCGATCGTTTTCACGCTTGCATTCTCCGGCTGTTTCTTGCGTATCACCGAGAACCGCAAGTAGCATCCAAAAATAACTAAAACTTGTATAGCTTTTACACGCGTTTTGACTTTTTTTGTCTTCCCAGGTACACTTGAGCGAGACAAACGGTGATTGTATTTGAAGCCTGAAGAGCGATAGTCTTTGTGTGAAAACGATTCGACATTGATAACTCGTTATTTTAAAGTATGCAATAAGGATAGATACTTTCATTAATTCTCTTTACTTCCTTTTCTGAAAACAAAATTGTTACAGATTTCTAAAATCATGAGAAGAATTGCCAAATTAATTTGGTTGTCGAGTCCAGTCAGAAAACAGCTGGCTAAATACATCGAAATTCCTTTTTTTTGTTATATACATATCGAAAAAAATTAATTGGTTTATTTTGTAAGAGCCGAAAAGGGCAACTATTTATAAAGCGAGAGTGCGTCGTGTATTTTCAAAAACGAAACAAATCATCAAGAATTATTTTACATTCACGTTATTTCACATATTCGATATATTAGTTTGCTACTAATGAATTCTTGAGATTTGTATTAAGATACTGACAAAACCCGATCCGATATTTTGCAATGTAATTTATCACTATAAGAGGTTTCAAATACTAAATTGAGATGAAATGAAACAGACAAAAGTGATCTTTTCAAAAAAAAGATTAGGGAAATTTGAGGAATTTCTAATTTCATTGCGAGATCGAAAAAAATCTATTTGTTCTATCGTCCGAATCTTTCGGTGTTCCGCTGATTGACTGGGCATCTGTCCGAATAGCAGGAAGTGTGTGACCTATTCATATGCTCGAAAGTGAGCCTAATAAATGTCTTTCAGAAAAGGGGTTAGCGAATCCTTATAATGAGCGCTACTTGTATTTTTTTATTATTCTTTGAAAACGCAAAGTAAAGACAAAGTGCTATGCCGGCTGTATTACTAAATGTTCTATGATTTGAATATTTTCTGTTCTACCTAATTCGTATATATATATTTACTTTGTATAGACTTAAGTGATATTCAATAAACAACTAGTTTTTTTTTGGGTTTCAGAATATGATTTGGTTATTTTATGAATATGTGCAATAGTACGACTGGTAACACGAAATATTGCTATGGGTTTTCAACAATACAAAGGATATCGAAGAAACTTATTTTCATTCGTAAAGATTAGTCTTTTACTCATCTTATCTATTTTCGTTTCTTATTTTGTTTATACCAAGTTTATTTTCTATGAAAAAGTGTCAATACCAAAGCAGCAAACGTTTATCTGGCAAAATACAAACATGACTCTGCGAAATTCTTCATCTATAGTAAATCAAACACGATGCACTGTAGTCGTAACGGACGCTAATGGCCGTCTGGGCAATCGAATGTTTATCGTAGCCTCTGCTTATGGTCTTGCTCGTCTTCATTCTTGTCATTTATACCTTTCGCCCAAAGTTCTAGAAGATATCTTATTAACTTTCAATCCGAACTTTTCGTCTATACTCATTTCGACAGACACATTCAATCAATTAAATGATAAAAAAACCGGTAGTGTCACTGTTGAAAAAGATATTACTTGTCAATATGTTCATGAGTTATCTCGACCAAATGCTATATCGAATGGGCAGATATTTCATCTTAAAGGATTTTGGCAATCATATTTATATTTTATTAAATATGCCGATGAACTTCGAAATCAGATTTTCCTCGGAGCCGATAAAATTCTTCAAAAATCTACTCAACTCTTCTTAAATATTTATGAAAAAAAATTCTCTATTAAACCTCAGCTTACTTCTAACAATCACATGGCGCTTAAACAACAGCTAACTAATTTAGATAGAATTGTATGGATTGGAATTCATATTCGTCGTAGAGATTTCGTGGATTTAAAATTTTCTTCTTCTGATAATTATATTCTCAATTCTATACAATATTTTACTCAACGGTATACAACTGCTCATTTCCTTATCGCAAGTGACGATAAATCGTACTGTCAAAATCTTTTAAAAAATCATAGAAATGTGACGATCATTCCAAACTCATTTTCTCTTGGCGAAGATTTAGTAACTCTTTCACTTTGTGAGCATACGATCATTACAGGCGGAACATTTGGTTGGTGGGCGGGTTTTCTCGCAGGAGGTAACGTACTACATGATGTTGTCTATCCATCTGGATGTGAAAAACGTGAACATTATTATCCACCATGGTTTCTCATCAATGGATATGTCCGTGCACATAAAAATACCAATTATACTCTGTAACAGCAAACATACCTGAAGAAATCAAATTTGTGTTTATTTTGTTTTCGTTAGAAACTGAATTTTGTCTGAAATGAAAAGTAAATCTCGTCTCAGTTAGCAGATAATTAGATCTGAAGAAGAGATATTTGAATGCGTCTCTGGATTTTATTTGTCTTTCAATATAATAACAAACAGAAGAAGAAGAAGAAAAATGTTATGTTTAAGAGTAAATAAATTGGAAAATAAAAATGAACTTGAATCGATCACTTCCAAAGTTTTTTCAACGAAACGTTCTTCTCGGAATCTTTCTGCATAATCTACAAACAGAAAACCCCAACATAATGATTTCAAAGAAAAAACTCTTCCGATCATTACCTTAGCAACAGCCAATTCGAAATCTTCTTGTGTAACATGAACACGTCGTTCTCGTAACGCGTACATGCCTGCTTCAGTACAAACGCCCTAGAAAATCGAATGAAACGAACGTGATATCAGTGGAATTCATTGAAGTTTTACTTTAACTTCGGCACCCGATGCGCCAGGCATCATTTCAGCGATTTTTCTTAGATTAATTCCACGAGTTAAGTTCATTTTACGCGAATGGATTTTTAAAATATCCAAACGCGCGTCTTCGCTTGGCGCTGGAAATTCAATTTTACGATCGATACGTCCTGGACGGAGAAGAGCTGAATCGAGAATATCAATACGATTTGTCGCCATGATAACTCTTTGAATAAGAGAAAAATCTTTTTTTTTTCTATGAACATCGAATCTATTCTCGTTACTTAATATTTTGTTTTGGTTCAAAACCATCCAATTGATTGAGTAATTCAAGCATAGTTCGTTGTACTTCACTATCACCACCTGAACTACCTTCGACACGTGTTGAACCGATTGAATCGATTTCATCCATGAAAATAATCGATGGAGCATGTTCACTAAAGAAATCATTTAGTTTTGTTCGTCGAAAATCAATCGTATTACCGAGCCATAACGAAAAGTTCTCGAACCATACGTGAACCTTCACCGATAAATTTCTGTACGAGTTCAGAACCCGATACACGAATAAATGTACATTCAGTATGATGAGCAACAGCTCGAGCCAAAAGTGTTTTGCCAGTGCCTGGTGGACCGTAGAGTAAAACACCCTAAATCAATGGTCAATTTTCGAAAATTTGTTTCGTAAGAAAATAGAAATGCTAACTTTCGGTTGACTAATACCGAGAGCATCGAATAATTCTGGATGTTTGACTGGTAATTCGATGACTTCTTTGATTTCTTTGATTTGTTTATCAAGACCACCGACCATTTCATAAGTCGAATCAGGAACTTTTTCAACCATCATTAAACTAACCAATGGATCGACCTAAAACTCTCAATTCCCATTTTTCTAATCGCAGATCGTAGACAATCTGTTACTTTATTCGGTAAAATTTTATGTAATGTATAACTATCGTTTTTAAGTGCAACACGGCAGCTGGGTGTTATTTTGGCCATATCGATATTTTTGTCTAAATCAACAACGAATTTTCCTTCGGGATGAACCTGAAATTCATGAAAATCTCTTCGTTTTCTTTTGTTTTTCAACAAAGAATTCAAAATTACTTTAACAAGAACTTTTTTCTTATCCATTGCTTTAACGACTTCACCAACAAGTGAACCTTGTTCTTGTAATAATTGCAATTCTTCACGTAACATTCGAACTAAAAATTCGCTGATACAAAACAAGAACAATTCGCCATTCGAACTTCTCACCTTTCGCATTCAGTTCATTACGTTTCGCTTGTAAACGTCGTAGATTTTGACTTTTCTCAGCAACACTTAACTAAAATCGAACTCATTCAAACTCTTCTCTCGATTCATTCGATAATTTTACTTGAAGTTCTTCGATTTTTTGAATATAATATTGTTTAATGCCTTCATGTGTATCCGTTGATGCAGTTGAAATCTGACTGATTGGCGTGTTTGATGTTTGTGTTGATCGAAGAATTTCTACCATTGTTTCACCAGCTTCCATACAAATTCAAAAGAATCAATGAGAGAAAGAGACGAGTTTTATCTAAAAATCAATCGAAAAAAGTTTTGTAGTCAATTGATCGAAGTCTGTTTTTTCAAAGAAATTGATTTCATTCGGCTGAAAAACAAGTAATTTTTTTGTTGCTGTAAACAGATCACGTGTTTGTTGATCATATTCATCGAAATTATCGATATGTTTCATTCGATATTTTGTCTTCATATGTTCAATAATTTTCTCACGTTGACGAGGATTTTTTAGATAGAATATCAAGATTTTCTGTGTGGAATTTATGTAAATCACAAATGATTGATGTCGACGAAGATTATTCTCGTCATTATAACGTAACAACATAAAACCGATGTCATAAATCGGTAGATCAGCATTTGATGAAATAAAATTTCGTTTGAGATTGTCGTTGATTTGATTCGAAAGATATTTTCTCAATAATTTCTTATCAGGCATTAATTCTTTCCAACGATTGTAATAATTCGATCGTTGATTAAACGGAAATGTCAAAGATTTCTCATCGAGATAGATTTCTCGTAATTTTCGACATTCATCGTAGAGTTCATCTAACGGCAGATGATCTCGATTTGTTTCGAGATTTGAAAATCGTTTTTGAAAATCATTGTGAAATAAATTTCGAATTTGAGCTGCAAATCGACCTGTGACACAGTAAAGTCGTTTGTTACTTTGCCCTTTGGAATCGACACGAACGAGAAGAAAATCTTCGATCTGTTTCGTCGATGAGACATGTGTACCACAGCATAGTTCGCGTGAATAAGTCGAATCGATATTCACACAACGAACTTCGTTGGGATAGGATTCGTTTGAAATTTGACAGATATTTGGATCTGAACGAATTGAATTGTACGTGTGCGAAGTGACGGTGAGACGAAAGTTTGATTGAATGATTTCATTGATCTGAAAGAAGATTTTAGTTTGGGTTTTGAGAAGAAATTTAGGAAATAGATGTACTCGTTGTTCGAGTTGAGGAAAAATTTCGTTTGATTTGTCGGTATTGATCGATGAGTACTCGAAAATAAAGTAATCTTCGTGAATCAACGATGCTTTTTGAATGAGATTTCGATCGTTTAATAAATCTCGAAGAATTTTATTAACTAAATGTGTTGCCGTATGATTTCGACTTAAATTCAATCGTCGTTTTGCATCAACATTACAAACTACAGTTTTGTTCTCAATCGTACCATTCTGTTGAAAATAACCATAGTGAAAGATATGATCATGTAAACGAAAAACATTTCTAATTTCATCAAAATCAATTGAATTTAATTTGTTTTTTTTTCAAGGGAATTATGTTTTCTTACTCGATTTCAAACGTTTGATTATCAGAAAATTGAATTGAACCTCGATCGGATGCTTGACCACCGGCAGCCGAATAGAAATTTGTTTTATCCAAAATGAGATAATACTTTTTCGTTGGATCAACTTTGTCAACAATCGATAATTGACTGTCGGAATTCAATTCAATGATCAACTGAACTTGAGCTGAAAGAGCTTTTTCAATTTGATATTTAAATGGTTCATCAATTGTCGATGAAATCGACGGATTTTGTTTGATTAAATCTGCTAGTTGATCAATCGGATGATGAGATAGATGTTCGCTTGCCCTCATTGTTTTATTATAAATTGAGAATTGTTTACTCTTCCGACTTTCTTCTCGCATTATGCTTTCAAATGTTTGCCAATCGACTTTAAAATTGGGAAATAATCGTGTGTAATCTTCGATCATTTCCAATGGCACATTTGTCTGATTGATTTTACCCGAATAGAGATCTGAGATCTCCTTGCCGGAGATGTGAAAATCCGACATGTTTTGTTTTTGTTGAATAAATTGTTCTAATAACGGTTTAGCAAGTTGATATTTTTTCATGTAGTTTAATTCTGTTTGCTTGACAAGTTCAACTGTTCGATTGAGTTTGTTGGTTAGATCTGGATATGCTGGCGAAAGAATCTTTGTCACAACCGGAATTAATTTCGAAAGTATAGCAACATTTTCCTCGTCGATATGCAAATATTCATGAGCGATTCGTGTTGCACGTTCGATCATTTTCTTTACCAAACCTCCGATGCCTTTCTTTTCCGGAACGAGACCATCGCCAATGGCAATTGTGAACATTCGAGCGTGATCAGCTAGTAAACGATAGGCATATTGTTGATTTGAATTGGCCTGAGAATAAATTGGAACTTGATGAGTAAATGAATGAATGGTATCGAACAATGGAGTGAACAGATCGGTGTCGTAATTGGATTCTAGTGAGTTTAAGACAGCAACAAGCCGTTCAAGACCCATGCCAGTATCAACATGAAAGTTTTTCAATGGAATCAATGCTAGAGAAAAAGAAACACTTAGTTTTCGTTGGATAAAATGAAAATTTTACATTTATCTTGTCGCCTTTCGTATTGCATAAAAACGAGATTCCATATTTCGACAACACGTGGATTATCTCGATTAACTTGCGTTGGATCAGCTAATCCAGTGTGATCATAATGTATTTCTGTGCATGGTCCACATGGTCCTACATCTCCCATTTCCCAGAAATTCTCCTTCATTCCAAACGGTAGGATTCTTCTCGGATCAATGCCTAAATCCAGCCAAATCTGTTTGGTTTCTTCATCAGCTTTGATTAGATTTTGTTCTCCTCGAAAATACGTAAAAAACAATCGATTGACATCGATTCCGTAGACTTTCGTCAACAAATCGAACGCCATTTGACACGCTTCACGTTTGAAATACGCGCCATTAAACGACCAATTGCCGAGCATTTCGAAAAACGTATGATGATATGTATCGTGTCCAACATCGGACAAATCATTGTGTTTGCCTCCGACTCGAATACATTTTTGATAATTAACAACACATTCTCGCAGATGTTGATCTTGTTGCGAAAGAAAACGATTTTTAAATTGATTCATTCCACTATTGACAAAATAAGTGCCCGAATCTTTCGGTGGAATGACTGACGATGATGGAATCATCTGATGAGGATTTGTCGAATGTCGGAGAAAATAATCGACAAATGTTTGACGAACTCGAGATGATGGCCATTGAATCTGTTGGTTTATTGAATAATTACGAATCAATCGAAATGATGAACGAGAAATCAACCTAAATTCAATTCAAACTTTTGCTTTTGGAAATCGTTCTTCGAGCTGTAAATCAATTGGTAGATCTCTTTGAACAAGAACAAAAACGACTTACACTCACATCGAATAGATAAAAAGATATTTCAGTCCGAATAAATTGTACTACTGTGTTTTACTGACACAAGAATCATCATCATAGTTAGAATTACCAATCATTGGCTAATATGCACCGAACAGGTGGCGACATCAGTGTTTAAATATTTTAAATTAACAAACAAAAAAACCTTCAAATACTTCTTGACCAAGTAATTCATCGAAAATGACGACTGCTGAAATGATTTCTGATTTTTCAATTTCATCAAGTCGCTACAATCGCTTGCATAATCATGCAGATGTTCTTCTGCCTTTGAGATCAATGAAAAACGGCATCATTTTAGTTTTCAGTTTGGTTTTTTTTCTCAAAAAAATGTAGATCACACACACATAGAGAAAGAGAGAAAGAAAATGAAATAAACGCACACAACAAAAAAAAAAGAACGAAGAAGAAAATGAAAAGCGAGAGAAATATAAACAATAGCTTAAATTTGTTTTCTTGTCCAATACACATAGCGAATAGAGATGACCAAGTAGAAATTAAGAAAAGGAAAAAAACATGGATATAATCTCTTAGTTTCGAGAGTCTGTTGCTATCTCTATCTGTTCACAACGCCAAGCGTACGGAAACAAAAAGAAAAGAAAAGAAAAGAAAAGAAGGAGAAGAAGAACAACATCAAACGCAATGACGATTAAAAAAGGTACAATGAGATACAATGTTTCATGCTCAACTCGTCTTTGAAAGAGAGAGAGAGAGAAACCGTTCCGGATTTGTTTTTTTTAATAATAATATCCAACTAATAATCAAAAAATTTCTGTCTAGACCAAGAAGAATGAATATAAAAAAAAACGAACAAACAAATAAACGAAGAAGAAAAAAAATAATCATATGAGAACAACGCGTGTAACCAGAATATTCGAATGTTTTTTTTTTGGTTTTGGTTTTCATCAGCGTAGATAGAAAATAGACACAAACACTTATGATCAACTCTATACAAGATAAACAAGAAAAAGATTCAGACGACTAGGGTTTGATAATGGCTGCTTGTTGTGGTTGAGTTTGCTGTTGTTGTTGTTGTTGTTGTTGTTGCTGTTGCTGTTGTTGAGCACTGAGAGGTGTATTTGGAATATGAGGAAAACCGCGTGTTAATGTTGTCAATAAGCTATAAAGCAAAATTAGAAAAGCAAATTAGTATGAAAATCGAGTTCAGATTTCGTCTGATGAGAGATTTGAAGAAAATGACATAAAACGTGAAACGAACCGTTTAACATCCGGCGAAATGCTCATGAATTCTCGTGACCATAATTTCAAATTTGGATTTCGAACAAGTTCAAGAAATGTAATCAATAATCCCCATGGATGCGGTCGATTGGCCACAAGTCGTTCAAGTAAAACTCTACATTTACGAAAGAAAAAAGACGGTCTGTTATTTTTTTATTCATCGATTCCTACCGAACAATCTGTTCTTGCAAAGCTTCGGAATTCGCTTCAGCAAATAAATACAAAAGTGTATAACTAAAATAATGCGTATGAGTATTTGGATATCGTAAATGATTGGCCATAGCATTTAAAAATATATAACGTCCTTCAGTATCCAAATCAACAGCTAGATTTTGAAAGATATCCATGTGTGCCGAATGTGTTATCGATGACATCAATGGTTGACCATTGGTTTTATTATTTAAAGTTGATAGAGCTTGAGTAGCAACATAGAGAACAAGTGCGTTTAACATTCGAATATTGTAATGTGAACCTGGATCAGCACCTTGTTGCAAATAGGAACGTAGTTCGGATAAAAATGTTACTGGTGCACGTGTTCGAAGATATGAATCGAGATTTTGTTTGAATTTCGGTGGTTGAATATTTTGCGAGAAATTATAGGCAATAACTGGAACGATCGATATATCATTGAGCATATCAACTTTAAAATTAACTAAAAATGGATCTGGACAACGCATATGTTTAGGAAATGCTGATAAAACAATGTTTCGTAATTGATGTGCAACTAATGGTAGAGCATCACAAAATTGATAATAATGTTCGCATAAAAATTCGGGAAAATCATGTAATAATAACATAAATGTTTTCAAAATGCCTTTGAAATAGACTTGAAATGATTGTGCATGTTCACCGGCTCGAATAAATGGCGTGACTAAACGTAATGCATCGACAAGTAGGAGTGCATACATTTGATGTGTTTGACGAGTGAATCGACCGCCTGATAACAATAAACGAGACATAAATGTTCGATGTGCAACAATTTCAAGCCAAGCAAAGGCAAATCCAGGTACACGTTGTGGACGTAATAAATGTAGACAATTTGTGAATGCTAAATAGATATAATATGTGACAAGTTCGTTGTTCGATGAAACATCGGCATTCGGCGTTGAATTGGTTTGTAGGGCAGCTGTTGATTCTTGAAATAGATTCAAAATAATTCGTTGATAGGACAATGGATGAAATTGATCGCCTTGTTCTTCGTGATCAGCAAAACAATGTGCAGCTAAAATGCCTAGGATACGATTGATTAAATGAATACGTGCACCGTAATTGTTCATATCGGATGTGTGTGTTGTTAGTAAAGATAAAAATCGACAAAGTGAATCAATTCCTTGATGACAACGTGTATAATGTGCTTGTTGACTCGATGTCGATGGTGTTGCTGATGACGATGATGATGTTGGTGGTGGTGGTGCTTGACGAATGATATCGTAAACACTATTGACACATAATTGAATGGTCATACGAAGAAATTTAGCAACAGTATCGTCCGATCGAAAGAGACCTTGCATATTCATTTGATTGAAAATCGTTTGAAATGATTGTTGTTGACTAATACGATTCGTTTGTGTCATAGTTAATTGTACCCAATCAGTGAGAATATGTTTAGCTTTATTTGCAATTGCAGCCGTTTCCATTTCATCTGTCGACGTTAAATATTTATGTCCATTACTGATCACTGACAATGAGATAATGGCTAATTTATCTGTTTTACCAGTTGATGAACTTGTTGAATTGTTTTCATTATTTTCATTTGTTGCATTGGCATTCGACAATGATGTATAATTCAAACGAATGATTTCCAAGAGATCACGTACAGCTTCAGCTGGTTGTTTGCCAATTAACGATATTCGATGAAGTGAATCGAGCATAGCTGCAATATCCGTATCGACACAACACGGCTGTTCGATGACACAATTTCGAAGAAAATGAACAGCAAATTGAAGAGCAGCATTGTTTCCCGTATCGATTAACTGCGCAACATAACCGTCGATTTGTCGAATATCGATAAGACGATTTCGAACAAGTTGATTGACAGCATAGACATTGAATTTCAATTCAACTGGACAATCGATCCAAGCTTTGGTTAATTGTTTAGTGATTAATGCCATTTGTAAACGTAATTCAACGAGAACTTTCAAAACACTCATGTGAACATTTTTAAAACGTTCGAGATTGTCACCTTCTTGATTTTGTAATTGACTTGTGTAATGTTCGAGTAAATTGTAGAGAATTAAATTTAAAACATTATTTAAAGCAGCTTGTGGTGCGCTGACTGATGCTTGATTATGAAGATTCGTTCGAAGAATGTTTACAGACTCTAATAAACGTTGAAGAGCATTGGCAAATGCTTGATTATGTTGATTTTGAGTGATTTGTTCGATTTCTGTGATGAGACGATCCCAAACCGACGGGCCTGATTCATCAGCGAGCACAGGCTCACGTTTTTCGTTATCACTTGGTTTGAAACCTGGAATAAAATGAACAAAATCTTCGTAGATTGCTAATTGATGTGATGACAATGGTCCGTAACGTAATCGTATCGATTCAATTAATCTATCCGACTGAAATTCAGCAACATTAGCCGCCGTTGGCAATTGTCGGCCTTCCAATCGGCAACGTTGTCGAATTTCAATGTCACTCGCTAATCGTTGATCAATTAATTGAATTGCACGATGAATAGTTATGCGTTGTAGAAGACAACAACATAGTTCGATATTCGATTGAGCGATTTCTGTGGCCGCCTGTTGAATCATTTCACGTGTTTGATTGGTAATTTGATCGGTTGGATTCGATGAATTGTTGTTGAGGCCTGTTGAATCGGTGCCATTCGCATTTCCACTGGCTGAATTCGGTGCTGAAATGCCGAGAACTGTTTGTAAATGAGTTTTAATGTACGATTGAATTTGATCTTGTAGTGCGGGACGAGCTGTAATGAGAACAAGACCACTGCTGAGATAGGCGACCATGTTACGTGCTGATGTACGTAGTTGTTGTTCATCGGGATTTAGGAGAAAATCTTTTCGAACGATGGTTTCAGCTGCACTTGTTGCAACTTTAAGTGAACGTTGAACAGTTTGAAGACTTTCGTTGATGGCTTGTTCAATCGGCGGATGAATGTAGGTTTTCAAACGAGGATGATGTTGAAAAAGAAGAATATTCGGATTGATTTCGAGCATTGAACTCAATGATTGAAAGATTGATGGTTTAAAATCGGATAATTTGTATTTCGGTACAGGTGGAAGCGTTGATGATGACGACGACATCGATTGAGGAGTCGAAAGTGATGGTAATGTCGATAGACTTGACTGTTGAAGCGATGGCAATTGTTGATAATTAACAATAGCTGGATCATTGTAGATCGCTGATGATGTTGTGTTGGCTGTTGGCATCGATGAATAAGCCAATGACGACGATGATTGACGGTTACTATTTGATAATTGTTTTTCAATTTTATCGAAAACTTCTTTGTTAACTAAGATATTATGAATTGGAATATCAGTCAATTGAAGTTGTAATTGTCGGCAAAGAACTTCGATTTCGAATTTTAAATTCAATTTAAATTCGTGTGTTGCATGCATTTCAGCTAGTACGGACATGATGCCCATGAGCCATGGATTTGGCTGTTGAAAGATTTTGCTTCGAGTACATGATTCTAGAATCTTGGCGACAAATGGAATGATATATAGCAATTCTTGTGAACCCATATGAAAAGCTTCGATACACAACGATTTGATTTCCAAATCAGTCGAAAGAATCGGCTTGTCCTTTGCAATTGTAATGATACCAAGCCAATGGCCAAGATTTTTCAAAAGTGCACGATCAGGAATATTATTCATTTGTTTATCACTGAGCAAAAGAATTTTGATATTTCGATGTGTTTCAGATAGAACTGTATCGTAGAGTATGGCAACGTTAATTGCATTGACAAAACCGGCGTATAATGAATGAAAATTGGGCTCGATCGATGCACGTTTCATAACTAAATATTGTGCAACCCATTTCCATAATTGTTCATCAGTGCCGAGAACTTCTTTTAATTCTTCAGCTTTTTGGGATAAATTGGCGAATGATAAATTATTGAATGTAAAAGCAACTTTATCATTGACTTGTTCGGACGGTGGTTTGACACGTACAAGTGCATAACTGGGATCGCTCATCAATGTCCGAATATTGGCATTTTGTGTCAATGATGGGACTTTTTGTGATGGATTTTCTCTTCCAACGCCACCGCCGCCCCCGCCTCCTCCACTGGCATTGGCCGCTGCAAATTGCTGTGGATTGGTAATAGGTGGTCCGGTGTTCATTCGTGGAAACATATTAGGCGAAGGAGATATTTGCGGTTGAGGACTAGCGTTGGTTGGCGGAGGTAGATTAGATGTTGGTGTTAATGTACGTAGGGGATCGAATGTTTGTTGGAGATTTGTTTTCGTGCCGAATTCGAGATATTCTCGAATGCTCAATGGAATTTCGGCATAGGCTGGCAGATTTCTTAGACTTTGTACGAATGGTGGCTGTTCACGAACTCTTGCTTTGCATTTGTCCAATGCAGTCACTGCAAAATTCCAAAGATTCGAACCGGACGGCTTCTTTAAACCTTCGTAAATCGCTCGAAATGCTGTCAAGATAGTCTGCTGTGGAAAAAGGCCCCGTTCGAATAGACCACCGAATAATTGTGCTGTTAAATGTAGTTCACGTTCGGGATATTGTGTATAGAATTTATATTCTTCAAATAAATTTCTTATACCATTACTAAATACTTCCTAAATGCAAAAAAAAAACGAGCAAAATAGAAGAAAAAACGGTCGATGAGTCATCGGGGATAAATTTCGTTGTTTATTTGTTTTCTTTTTCTTACTTTTTCACGCTGATTGGGTGAATCTTTACAACGAGCCATAATATCAAGAAATTCATCTACGGATATTTGCGGTGGATTATTCGTTTTCGAATAGAGACGTTTGAAATAAACATCAACATCAGCGATTTCATTCATCGATGCAGCTGATGATGTCGGTAGGGATGATGATGATGATGAACCGATCGACAATGGATCACTTCCTGTTGAATCTTTTGCAACGAAAGAGAAAAAAAGAAAATTTTTATATTAATTAGAAATTAAAATGAAAACAAAGAGAAAAAAAAAGTAAATCAATAAACGGTTCTCACTGAGAAGATGTTCACTTTGGTCCATCATCATTTTCTATGCAAGAGAATCGATCGTTTCGTGAAATATTTCTCTCGAATTGGATCGTTTCGTTTCTTGACTGTCCTTGTCGATATTTAAGTGCCTAAACCCTCGATAAATCTGGTCAGACAAAATTGTTTCTGGTAGAATCGTCGCATGGTTTATTATTATTGTTTTGTCAAAAATAAGAGTTAGAATGGTCGACGTGTCGACAAATCTCTATTTTTCTCGCTCTTTCTCTTTTTCTTTTCTTTCACGAGCGCATTTCTTTCCTCCTGTTCTCTAGCTGCTGCTGCTGCTACTACCAACTTTCTCCATCTTCGGCCGCCGTTTTGTTTTTGTGTTCGAGGATGACGTACCCCTTTTCATTCCTCTCTTCTTCTCTCTTCTATATATTTATTCATTCTTTCTGGCATCCTCTACTATGGACGACATTGACGCTAATCGTGGCAGCACACGTTTTCCACATTTTCTTTTTCTTCTCCTCTCTGTTAGAGCGACAGTTCAAATGAAATCTTACTGGATAGTGAACGAAATTGTGTGCCCACTGAAAGATTATTTGTTGCTGTTGTTGTTGTTGTTGTTGGCGGATGAGAGTGTTGAGATGTTAGTGGTAAAGAAAGTGACATTGGTCGAGAGAGATTTTGATCGTTTCCAATCGATGATGAATTTAAGATTTTCGCAGCTGATAACATCGTTTGAATTTCTTGAATAAGTTCAGCATTTGCTATCGATGGTAATGCTAATTGAAGAACAGCTAGAAGAATATGAACTGTTTCAGCATTAGCAATAGGCTTGAAATTGATATCATCTTTCGATATTGCTGCTGCTGCTGCTGCTGTTGGTAGAAGTAATTGAGGAGCTTTTTTACGTAAATATTGAACAGTTGTTTGAATAAATAATTCCTTGAAAAATCAGATAAGAGAATTCTTCTGTTGAAATAAAAATTCAATTTACTTGATGTTCACGTAATTTATCCGATAGCCATTTATCTAATTTTAAATAGCCACGTCTCGATGCCAAACAAGCGAGATCAAGAATGAACGGCATCGGTTGTGCTGAAAGTAATGTCGGCAGAGTTTTTAGATCTTGTACGATTTCTAAGACACGACTCAGACGTTGCTGTTGTTCAGTATCATTCGCACGATTATACCAATCAGCTAATGATGTTAAAAGTAACGTGCGTAACGCCGTTGTTTGATGCTTAAGACGAAGAATTTTCGTGTCAATTCAACGAATATTTTATTTTTCGAACTTACTGGTAAATTCCACATGTAATTAAGGAGAAGATTTGCGTTTGGACTATTGGCAAGAAACGTTGGCAAAATCAATTGAATTAATTCTTGTTTTAATGTTGTCCATATTGTCTAAAATGATGCATGAAAATTGGATAGACAAATAAAACGTTTTGAATTCGAGATTGTTTTACATGAAGTTGAACTAAACCGAGAAATATCAATTCACCGGACCGTTGAATGCCGAATTTAAAGATTTCTAAAACGGTCGATTGAAAACCCGTTTCAGCAATACGTAATAGACATTCAATTAAATTCAATGAACGCCTAAAATATTCAAAAGATCAATTCGAATGATTTTTGTTTTTCTATGATTACCAAGTCCACGTTTCTTTTGTATCATCGAGTGGATGTTTTAAACAATCGACTGCAACTGAATGTGCAGGATAATCACCAAAGCAGAAAACATCCGGATAACGAATAGCTTGAGCTAACCATGATAACTAAACGTCAATGAAAAATCTTATTGAAAAGAAGAAACAGATTGTTTTCTTTTTGTTACTTGTCCTTCGGTATTTTGCCAACGATTATAAAGTAAATCAATGTAAAGTTCAGTTGGAAGGGCTCGTCGAAGGCCAGTTACAAGCAGAACTAGTGCTTGTCGGTCACGTACAGCAAAACCGGGATGATCTAATTCTCCAACTACATCTTTCCAATTAATTGTTGGTACCTAAAACAATCAATGTGTCTCTTGTTCAATCAATATATAGAATTACTAAATCATTGACAGCAACGATAAATGTATCCATATTCCAACTTTGTGGAAGATTTTTCTCGTTATTAGTCGATACATTCATTCCGTTTGAACTCTAAATCATCGATAGTAGATTAGAATTGATGATGCTTTTGATGACATACGTATATCTGTGTATGTTCAGTGAGACCCGTATGTGTTTTGATCATTGCTGAAATCATTCGAGCGATTGTCGATGGTTTGATTTCTTGTAAACCAAAATGCATAAGAGCATTTCGACAATTTTCAACTGATGACGTGAAATTGTAACCCATTTCAAGAATCATATCTGCTAGATTATTATCCATTTGTCCCTTTATCAAAAACGAAATTCAATTGAAGACTAACGAGAACAACGTAGTTTTTACCCCTGAGATTGAAAGATTCTTTAAATCGGTTAGTAGATGATTCGATGGTATATCTGTCGAAGAAGTATTCGATGGATAGAGTAATGGCAAAAGTATAATTGAACCATTCGCTGTCACCCGTTCTTTTGGATATTCTGATAAAGAAAAACAACGAATGAACAGATTTTGAGTTGAATAAGAAATCAATAAACCTTTTCTCAATAAATCGAGAAATTTTTCGAATTCTTCATTGTTGATTATCGATTTTGTCGGTTGTTTGACAAAATATTGTTGAATCAATAAGAGAAGTGAATGAAGAATTTCAACAGATAAATTCGATAGACCTGTTTCGTTCAATTCTTTATCTTGTTCAAAATAGAATTCAAATAAAAAGCAATGTAAATTTCGATTTCATTTTGCATACCAGTCGATGTCATTTGAATAAATTCAGGTAATCGTTGTTGAATATGTTCGTTCGCTAATGTTTCGACTTGTTCATGACTTGAATTTTGCAAAGCAAGAATAAATAACAATTCTTGTGCACGATTCAATTGAAATGTTTTACACAATGATGTTAAAAATCCATCGGCATTTGTTGGAATTTGAAAGGACTAAATACGTGAAAATGAAGATGATCGATTCGTTTATTTGATTTCGTTTTACTTGTTGTGCAAATGCAGCATCGAAAGCATCGCAAATCAATGTGACAAAATTACTTTTCGATAGTAGACCTGGAATTTGTTGCAACCAGAAATTCCAATGAACGTTATTGTCCGAACGTTTGCTCGATTGCAGATCGAGACAGGTGACTAACGTTCGATAGAAATGTCGTTCAGCTTCGAAACCATGTTCATTTACCAACTAAAGAAAGATGATTTAAACGAAACAAAGAAAGTTTAGTTTCTACATTAACGATTTCATTTGACGAATTTGAAAGGTTTTTTTTCGATAAATTTTTGATGATTAAGGAAATTTGAGCGAGTGCAACAGACAATGCATCGTGATTCATTGGATTGAGATCGGCCAAAGCCGATGAAGATGAAGTTGATGTCGGAATGTTTGAAATTATAATAACGAACAAACAAACAAAAAAGAAAAAAGCAAGACTAAATCTAGAAGAACGAAAATCACAAAATCGAAAATAATTCTCGTCTGTCTGTCGATCGTAATGAAATTGTTAGACAGTTGTTTAAAGAACAGATTCTTTGATACATGTGATAAGAGAAAAGGACTATAATAACAATCGATAGAATAAAAAAAAAGAAGTTAATTGTTTAAATTTGATTTTCTTTCGTGAATAAACGGTTGGAAATGTAAACGACAAATTAATGAAGTATCGTCGACATTTTATCATTCGGCGAAATTGTAGGGTTTTTTTTAACGTACAATCATTAGTACACAATTAGTAAAAAAATGTACAATGCAATGTCTCATTAATGATAGATGTCACCTACAATCAAAACAAACGTAACCAGAGTCAATCCTATCTATCTTATGTTTATACGGATTGAGTGCACCATTAATTCGTTTTGTTTTTGAAGAAATATTCATGTTATGCAATATTTGATATGCCCGTTTTTTCTTCTTCTTTTCTCCTGACATATTGATAAATTATTGATTAGTGATGAGTTTTGTTTGTCGATTTCAAACTAATTATCCATGAACACAAACTGATCTCATCCTTTCGAAATCGGAACAATCGAAAAATGATCAGTTGTGAAATCCATTCGATTCGTTCGTTTTCTTGATTACGAACATGTGCACCGGTTAGATACCGTTTCATCTCGACACATATTCTGTAAAACACAAACACGATAATGATGAACAAGAGAAGAAGAGCAAAACAAACGAGGAAGAAGAAGAATGTCCACGAAATATGTTTCGCAGAGAACATGTCGGCTGAAATTCGAGCCGTAAAAGCAGTGTACCAATGAAAAAACGAATTCAATTAGACCGGTCAGTCAAAAAACTATGCCATTGGATGTTTGATCTTATGACGAATAATCAAAACCAGATTGATATGAACATATTTAATGTCTTTACTGTTTTCTAGTGATAAAATAGATCAAGTTAAATAAGATTCTTAATTGAAGAAAAAGGTGTTTTTTCATCTTTCGCACTTTTTATTTACTCGATTATGTAAGCGATTCTGTTTTATATTGTTCTCACTCGAGGATTTCTTTTTCTGAATATGTTTGCTTGTGATGTGTCAAATCAATAATGTTTGAGTATCAATAGAAATTGATTAGACTTAAAAGCTGTTAAAATTTTGTTGGATAAGTCAATGAAAAAGAAGAAAAAAAGATGAAACAAATTTGTTGTAAAACGGTGTGAAATTTTATCACTCTCATTTCATTCAAGTGATCAGCAGATTTATTGTAAAATGAGAAGAATCGACGAGAATAAGTCAGCGATTGCTTCATCAAGCAAGCGAGCGAGCAGTAGTAACGAATGAGAACGAAAGTTGAGCAAGTGTTTTATGATTTGATGAAAACGAGTTAATTTGTAATTTCAAAGAGATTGAGATACAAGTATTACATCGATGAAACGTGCTTATATCTAAAGGAAAACAAAACAGAACTATCATTTCCGAAGTGATATGTCCGCGTGTATGATTGATTTTCATTGACTTCATTGCGGCAAACGTGCGTGAGAGATTAAGAAGACAAATATATCGAAAAATAAAATCAAGAAAATTCAGAGAAATAAGTGTGAATCCTTTTGGTTCGATATTCATCAATATCGTTTGATCGAGACAATATGTTAATTATCATGCTGAGATTAGTTTTTCGATTCGTTTTCTTTTTCTCTGCTGGTTGGTATCCAATGAATTTGAGTTGAAATCGTCAAGTCTGGCAAATACTTGACCAAAGTGCTCTCGTGCTGTTATCAATAATATCATTGCTTTCAGATTAGCTTTCACACACACACACACACAGGTAAAATTTAAGAAGAAAAAAAATCGAGAACACTTGCCGCTGCTTATGACTAATTCGATGTGTACATATGCATACATTTGATTTTGGACTCGTTTTTTTTCTTTCTCTTTCGTTGTTTCGGTTTTATTTGCTTTCGAAATGAATTTTCATTGGTCGATAATTCTCATCGAATGCTACTGCCCTACCGATTGGCTTTTTTCTCTTTCTCGAGCAAACCAGGAGCGAGCTCGACTACTCATATCTCTCATCATATATTTACCGTGTATATACAAGAGAGAGAGAGAGAGAGAAAAGGCAAAAAAGAGAAAAAGAATATTATCATCATTTCAATAGTATTTCTTGCACAGTCTCTCGCATAGACGAATACAAAATCTCATACTCGGTAGGTTTATTTAAATACAAACAAAAGATATGACATTGACAAGTTGAGAAATAAATAGCAAGTTCGTTATAAAATAACGATACTTGTTCGTTCGAGAGCTCTAATTGTGTCTCTCGATTTATATGACATACTTTTTGTTCATTGTCCCAGAATATTTTATGATCATTTCAGAAGCATTTCACATATTTCATTAAATGTTACAAAAGCAGCTTCACATTTTTAGATACACGTTTTCGTTGTTTTTTTTGTATTCATGTCGCCTGTATTCATCGAAAATACGAATAAAATGTGTCATTCAATCGATTCTACATCGATACCAGCCATTGCTTTGAATAACACACAAATTCGTACATTGATTAATATTTATCCGCCTAATTCAAATTCGTTTCCATCGTCTTCGTTATCACAAAATATTCCGATAAATCCATTCGATTTACGTAAACATCATTCATCAACAATTGCTGCTCAAAATTTATATCATCATTATTTCTCTCATTTACTTGCTCTACAAAATCAACAGCAAACTCAGCAGAATCTTGATCGAGAAATCAAACGACCAACGAATTCCAAAGGTAAACGAGATAATTCTTTGATTAGAATAAATTCTTATGGTTTTTGTTTAAAGAATCAATCGTCTTACAAAAACGAAAAACAAATCTTCCGCAAAAACGTTTTGATTTTGCTAAATTAGCTGACGAAGCTGTTAAAGATAAAGAAGAATCGTCGAATTCTTCTCTCTCGTTGGATACCAGTAGTAATCGAAATGATCTATCGATTTCATCAACTCCGTCTCCTCATACAGCACCAGCTGCAATTACTAGTGGTGTTTCATTACTAAATTCGACGCCACTCTCGTATGTCTTTGTTTATTTATTTGTTTGGACTTCTGGGGCAAAGATTAGTTGAGTTGTTGTTGTCATCATCTTGATCATCATCACACTAGTATGTGAGAGGCAGAGAAGGAGGAGGAGAAGAAAATTATGATGGTTATCGGATAATTGAGACTATCGAGATAAGACGAGGGCCAAATGACTGACGCCTGCATATTCACTTTCTCTTGATAATTAGAAAAAAGAAGAATAGACAAAGAAAATAAATAAAACATTGATTCAAATTTCTATGTAGAACTACTACTCGTCCTCGTTCTTCAACATTTCATCCAATTGTTCTTACCAATAAAACTGCATTGAATAAATTTTCTCGACGTTCATATCCATTGAGCAACACTGTCAAACATAACGGCATCAAACGGTACGCAATTCGATATTATTTTTCATTGAAATCATGTTCTATTCTGCAGAAAAAAACGAACAAAAGAGCATATATGTCAATATTGTAATCGACATTTTACAAAATCGTACAATCTATTAATTCATGTACGAACACACACAGATGAACGGCCATATACATGTGATATATGTTTCAAATCATTTCGACGACAGGATCACCTAAGAGATCACAAGTAAATTCCTTTTTTGTTTTCGAATTCGAACTCTCATATCTGTGTTCTTTTCTTATTTATTTGCAGATATACTCATTCAAAAGGTAAATAGATCACACTGTCTGACTAGACGAAAATACACGATATTTGTTTTCTAGAAAAACCGTTCAAATGTCATGATTGTGGTAAAGGTTTTTGTCAATCACGAACATTAGCAACACACAAAGCGACACATCAACAATCATCTAACACTCATCATAATCGATGAACATTACATCGAAAACAGAAGAAAAAAATGCTTTTTTGTCTCTGTTTATATTCCATTTTCTTTTTTTCTCTCTCTCTCTCTCTCGTTCTCGCATCTATTCTACTCTGTAATTAAATAGTTTCAAACAAAACTTCATCTTTTAATAAAATAAAAACAACTTAACTCATTCAATTCTTCTTTTGATCATTTGTTGATCACACGTTTACTACTGCTCATTGGTTGGATATAGATGACCACATCTAATAGATACAGATAAACATCTTTATGATTAAACAGATTTGGTCGACTATAAATACCCGAAAGAAAAAGAGTAACAATTGAATATCGTACAAATCTATCATGCCTCCTTATTTTGACAATGCCGAAACAGTGAAGTTAGTCGATTGATTCGTTTTTTTGTATAATATTTCGATTTGAAATCTTTTCTTCTTAGATTTCGTCAGCGAGAAAAACTCGTTGCTTTGTTAGGTCGAACAGACACAGGTAAAACGAGTACATTCAATTTAATGACAGGCCTTTGTCAACCAATAGGCAATCGAATATCTAGTACAACGCGTCACTGTTTTTCACATTCAAATTTTATCGATACACCTGGTTTTGGTGATACGCGCGGTACTGAATCATCACATTTGTCATTAGTTGATTTTCTTATTTCACTTTCATCGGGCATTGATGTTCTCTTCTATTTTGTACGATATGGTGCAATTAATTCGACAGATTTAGATCTATTTGTTGATATTTATAAACGTATTTTATCTACGGATGGATACGCTAATTCTTGTTTAGTTATAAGTGATTATTCGTTACCAAATCTTCAACAAGTAAATATTGCTGAAAGTGAAGAACGACGAAATCTTCTTCGACAATTGCATGACAATGATAAATATTCGTATATATTGAAGCAATTCGATAATCGTGTTGTGTTTATCGATGTGTCGCCTTACGATGATCAACGTCGAGAATTATCGAAAGATATTCTTTCGAAATTTCTCATTTCATTTCAACCAAAAACTCGTTTCAATTGTCAAAATCTTCAAGATGCCTATCGTCTTATTCGACGAACACATGAAATGGAAACCATGTGTACAGATTTAAAAACTCACGTCGAACAGTTAACTATTCAAAATGAACATTTAACATATTTATATGAACAACAAATTCGACATTGTAAAGATTTAGAAGAGAATTATCAACGAGCAACTAAACAATTGCAAGATATTCATGAACAAACAATATTAACGATTGAAAATAAACATATTGAAACAATCGAAGAAATGAAAAGACATGAAATTCGAATACGAGAAGATGTTAAACAAGTTCGACAACAATTGGAAGAAATCGAACGTGATATGGAACGAAGTGTGACTTTTAATGTTGTTTCATACATTCCACTCATTCATATTGTGACTAATATCATTGAATTAAATACTAAACGGAGAATTAGTCAACGTATTAGAAAAATTTTACAACCGAAGAAGAAAACTTTGTAAATTTATTGAATTCAATCTTTCTTTTTTGTATAATTCGCATTGAACAATAAAATTATTCGTATTTTTTCTTCTTGTATAAACTTTCGACGATTCTCATAAGTTTTTGAATAGATTGATGAATATTATTCAAACGCTGCCTGTTAAACATGTTACAATACAACATAGTCAAATAATAATCACAAGTGTTTAACGAAGACATAAATATTGTATCTTGAGGCAATCCTCATTGTTCGATCGCGTAGAATACTATTTTCTCGTATTTTTTATTTACTAACTGATTAGAAAGTAAAGTCAGCTCGATTAGACGGAAGGTGCCGGAAATGCAGTATTTGAGCAAAATTTTTGTTCCTTTCCTTTTGCCCTTAATGAATAGAGCTTATTGAGTTGCATTATGGTACTAGACTTTTTAGCGTTTGTAAATTTTGTTTGGCGTCGAATAATGAGAAAAACTGGTGAAAAAAGTCCTTTTTTCATACAAGAAAATCTTTACACAAAAAACATCAACGTCCGCTCATACATGTCGAATTTGAAATTTAAATTCAAATTCAAATATCTATTTCTCTATTATGCCTACCGTGTACATATGTCCGCCTTCACTCTCATTTTGGGATTGTGCATTTACAGCCTAGATATTTGAATTTGAATTTAAATTTCAAATTCGGCAAGTATGAGCGGCAGTTGATGTTTTTAGCGTAAAGACGTTTTTGTATGGAAAAAGGGCTTTTTTCATCATTTTTTGGCGCCAAACAGAACTGATTAGCTTTAAAAAGTATAGTATCATATGCAACTCAACGAGCTCTATTCATTAAGGAACAAAAGGAAAGGGGAAACAAAATTTGCTCAAGTTTTATATCTCCGGCATCTTAAATCCATCGAAGTTATTCTTCTATATTCTATTTATATTCGTTTCAAAAAGAAAAAAGAGAAGTCAGAATATATGTTACTAACTGTTATTAAGTGATAAATTTTCTCTTCTCTGTTTATAATTATTGCGTGATATTTCGGAAGGTAAAACGAAAAAGAAAAAGAAAGGAATACCACTTCCATTTGGCATGTATATGTTACAGTTGCGTCTAGAACCTAGTTGAGATTGAAATTTGCTCAGCTATGTAAAAGAAAACACAGATTTATAGATTTTTTCGTTTCTTTATTTCATGTATTGATTCAAAACTCAACCGAATTCTAAATACAACGGTAGCACATACATGTCAATTCATATTCTTTTCTTTTTAGTCTCCCACTTGTGACAAAAGATGGTTTTACCTTCCGAAACGTCAAGCAATGAATATAAACGTCGAAGAGAAAATTTATCACTTCACAACAATTACGAAACCTTTCTAACTTGCAAACGGTACTAACTAATAAATTATAAAATGTGCAAGAGAAATAAATTTTATTTTTTTTATCAGTTGTAGAAAGAGAACTGGTAGCGTGATAATATAAATTCTCGTTAAAGGATTATGTATATCGTTATTGACATACAAGTTTTAAATACGTATATGCGCAGCTGTTTGTTTACTGTTGACTAATTCATTTAATTATATTTCTATACGCTTCAAATGAACTTTGATTTCAATTTAATGTTACTTGAGAATATGTAAGATCAAGAAGCGTGGCCTTCGTTAGATCTCTATTCTACAATCTTTCATTTATTCTTTTGACATGAATGAGTTGTGATTTTTTCAAAAGAAATTATTTGTCAAGCAGGTGTATTCAGATAGTAAGTAATCAATTTATGTAACTAATATAATTCAGAACCTATTGTCATAGAACTAACATAAATATGTACGTAAAATATAAAGAAAGTTTGTGTAAAAGTCGTTGTAAATTTTCTTTTTATTATTGTTAGTATTCATTTGAAACAGATACATTCGATTTTTCGAATGCATATCAATTAAGTAAAACGATTTTATAGACATTGGACAAAAAAAACTAATCTCATATCCCATGTTGCACGTGAAACGCACAATTCTTCATTAGAAAAATAATTCGAGAAAGAAAAAGCTTCTTTTCTCTTTCTTTTTTAGTTCTAGTATATTTCTATTGGTAAAAGCTTTCCTTCATAATCCTGGAGCATGGTAACAGAATTCTGCTATATTTTTTTGCTCATTCTGTTCAACCAAATGTTTCTTTTTTCTGCGTCATATCCTTTGTTAATCATGAAATCGGATTTTAATCTATTGCAAATATTCTAAAATAACCAAGGGCAAGTTTATCGTTATATGAGATTATTTGGAAAATGATGCTCTCACATAGATTCCGGTATGTTGAAATTGTCATTCGCAGCTCATAAAACTCTTTTAAGGTTTCTATTTCTCACTGAATCGTAAGAAAAAAAGGTATAATTAAGACCGTATGGCACATTAATGTTGAATGAGAATAATACGAAATAGCTTGAGGTAACTTATGCAGTTTTTTTCTTTTCTTCGACAAGAAAAATGACTAATTATGAACTTCGAAAAAAAGTTACGTATATCAGTGATATCATTCGGTAAGTTAACACAATATTCATGACATATATGGTAGAAGAGAATGTCTCAAAAGTCCATTAGGAAAGTAAACGTGTATAATACCTTTGTGAATTCAGATCGATACCACAAATTTACTTATCAAACGTCTCAAACAAATTTTCATAACAATACCACTTTTTCTATCTTTCCAGATGCTACTAAATTCCATATCGTTGCTACTGTCTTGATAAAGCTTCCAAATAGATACATTTAGACATGTCAAAAAATGGTCATATGTTATTGTTTAATAAAATGTAGTACAGTGAGTTATGCACTCATTCAGAAATAATAGTTTAATATATAATTTGTAAAATTCATGTGAAGTAAAAACTTAAAAGAAATCATATCAATTACAATCGACAAATCAAAACTGTGCAAATTTTATATCGAAGACTTGATACAGTATAAGTTTATTTAATTGCGAATAATATTTCAACGTTAAGCAAATATATACCTGTCGCCTTTGGCATGATACAACTATTTCAGACTTTTGTTCTGTTTATGAATAAAAAGAAAAATTATTCATGAAAGAATATTTTCTCTTTCTCTCGTTTCGTATTCCATGCGCATGATCATTCATCAATGCCATGAGATCTATCATTCTTTACGACGTGTGAGTTTAATTCTTACTCGTCATAAAATTCTCTCCCAAGAATTCATTCACAATTTACTAGATCAAATATATTTTTAGATTTTATTTATAATATGAAACCAGCATTCGTTTTTCTAACTTTATTAGTTTTTGTTATTCTAATCATTGTATTTATTGGAAATATGAAAAATGAGAAAGCTATTTCTCAAAACTTACCAATAATACTGTTCACTACAAAGTCAACAGTAAATCAATCGTTTAATAACTTTATTTGTGATTACACCGATGTCAATCGATTTCCTTTATCTTCATCAACGTCACCAAATCTTAGCTTTGATATTTATCGAAAGACTTTCCTAGAAAAGTATTGTAAAATAGTAGCAATTCCACAAAGTAATTGGTCGAGTGCAACAACTTACAAAGAACAAGATGTAGCATTTGTTATTTTTACTGCTGCTTCGTTTTATCATACGCGAGCTACAGCTGTTCGTGATACATGGTTATCACGTATTACAAATTATTATTTTCTCAGTTCAGTTCCGTATCCTTATTTGCCAATAACTGTCGTTCCAAATGCAGGTGAAGATAAACTGTCAAATATGAAAAAACTGTTCTATGGTCTTCAGCTGATTTATCAACAACAGATGAATTTATCTGTTGATCAACGTCAGAAATGGTTCTATATTATCGGTTGTGATACGTTTGTATTGCCTCATCATTTACTCAAACGGCTCGAAGGTATGGATTATATGAAACCTTTGCTAATCGGTGGACATTCAGATCATCATGGTTGTCTCGGAAGTATAAAAGAGAAAAAAACCGTCGAATTTCCGTCGGGTGGTGCTGGTTTTTTCTTTAGTATCAAATTGTTAGAAATGATGCAACCACATTTAACAAATTATGTTGAAAATATTTGGCCAAAGACATCCGAAATATCCGATGTTGCACTTGCATGTCTTGCAGCTGATTTAGGAATTAGAATAACAAGAAAAGCAGGATTTTGGTCACATCCACCCGAGATTACGCTGAAAGACGAAGGTCTTAGCAAATTTCATCAAGACGTCGAACCGAATAATTTTCATTATATCCAACCCGATGAAATGTATGCACTAGATGAATTCTATGTCAATCAACATTTAGATCGATTAGTTAAAGGTCAAAATTGGAATGAATATATTGCTTTTACAAGACGTTTCGTTTCAAGTCATTATGAATTATTACGAAAGAAACGACAAGAATGTACTTTACCTAAGATATAAAATATGACAACATAATGCACAGATATCATCTACATATGCGTGTACGTTCACAGGAGTTTGGAAGATTGTTGGTAGATCGTGGTGACAGATAACATAGAGTATTGGGCCGAGCACACTTACTTGAGTTGTTCCACGACTGACTTCTATGATTGGAGAGATAACTTCTTCATATTTTATTCTAATCGATCGATGCTTGAAGTAATTTGCTAGCCAAAGAAGAAATTGAAAAGGGCAGCCTAAGTTCTGCAGTTTTAAGATAAGACCTTGCGGCCAGAGCAAATCGAACGCTTGGAGAAAGTCGACATACACAACCGGGGTAAATGAAGAGATTCGTTCAGCTTGATACAATTGTTCCAAGAGAAAATTAACTCTCGAGGTTGTTGATTGGTGTTGAGTTGCACCGGATTGCTGAGGACGGATAATATTATTCTTCATTACCCAAATGTTGAAAAATTTTAGGAATAAACGTTCGTAAATCTTGCTAAAAGCAGGAAGGATAGATATCGGACGAAGCTGGT
>ERZ778023.373-NODE-373-length-104240-cov-52.773883_pt1 | contig 104240 bp, 102 predicted proteins | sample MGYA00375753_ERZ778023 | MGnify/ENA primary metagenome ERZ778023 (study PRJEB29350, sample SAMN05389822) | bioreactor metagenome | isolation source: Ammonium sulfate bioreactor | place: South Africa: University of Cape Town | collected 2014-04-04 ... | reverse complement strand
TAACTATTTAATAGGAAAATTCGCACCTTCAATCCAACTAGAATCGAGTAGATAATATGTTTGATATAGGCTTCATCGAACGGTTTTTTATTTTTGATAACCTTATCTAGATTGAAATCTGCATAATTGAATACGAAATATCTATTTCACAGAAGACCAAAGAATATTAACAGAACAGAAAAAAATACTCTTTATATTTTAGTTACAAATTTTGGAACGTTTGAAGAGATTGATCTGGTGTGAACACATCATACAATTGAATAACCTATAATTTATAAGCACAAGTATGTGATGTGACAGTGAATTAAATTCGATGCAAACTTCAGCTGCTGGATGATTGAGATGTGTTAATAATTTCAATTCACGATATGTACGTTTAGCATGTGTTGAAGTTTCAAATGGTTTAAGCATTTTTTTAATGGCGACATTTGTGTTCAATAACTGAGTTAAACTGGCTATTAAATTGATTTATTATTGAAACATTCACTTACTTTATCTGTGACTCCTCTGTATTCGAAAGAAAAAACAAATGTTTAAACGATGTTTATTATACATGAGAATAAACTTACATTACAGCACCAAAAGCACCCTGTCCTGCACAAGATGGATTTTCATATCGAGTTGGTAACGTATACGATACCCCTTTACATGTATGAGTATGGTATACAGTATCATTTGATTGGCTTGTAGCCATACTGGCCGATGCTAAAAACAAGATCGAATGAAAAAAACCCAATAATTATGGTAAACAAAAATTAGTTACTAGAACGAAAAAAATACATACGTTTTTCTTCCTTTCGTTCTTCTATTTTTGTCGGTGTAAGAGAATCTGATGACGAATACGTTCGTTTATGTTTGCAAGATAAAAATTTTCTTAGTCGTTTAAAGAAAGTCGTTTTTGTATTTTATTATTCGGATTATGAATACTGACGACGGTATAATCTACAAATTAGAAAATTCTTTATATTTTTGTTTGAATATTAGTATGTGTGTGCGTGCGTGTGTTTTTTGATGAAACAATGAAATATAAAAGGCAGACAGAAAAACAAAAGTGATAAAAAAAATTGCAGCACACGGTCGTAAGTGTTAGTATCAACGATAGTAAACAAATAGATGGCTGATGATTGATGTAAAACGAAGTCGATTTCATAGTCATAAGAAATATTTATATGTTTGGGAAATTGTGTTGATTTGTCATTATTTTTTCTTTTTATTTTCTTCCATTCTGTCATTGCTTTACCTTCGCTGGCAAGAAAATGTTTTTTTTTCTATGAAACAGAACAACACCGCAAAACGTGAGCTTGTCTCTCCAGAAAAACATCTGATATTTCGCAATAAGAATGAAAGTATAGAATAATCGTTCGCTAATCTTTTTTTACAAGAGACAAACACTTGAGTATCATCGAAGATTAATAAGAGTCTTTATATTTTCTTATGAAACTGAAATATATATAATCGAGAATATTGTAATTAGTATTTGCATTTCGGATGTCAGAACAATATTTATACATAGTTTGCAGATCGACCTAGAATAATTTCAATAAGAAATTGTTCGTTACGTACATATTTAGATAACCTTTTCTTTCATTTTTCCATTAAAAAAAACGCTATAGGGAAACAAATCAATACCTCACATATGATGACTTTTCCTGATTATAAATATATGCATGATTTCCTCTTTTGTTCGGTAAAATATGTCATCATGATAATGCGAGTGTAAAACACAAGATTTTCAATATACGAATGTGCATGTTCGTATAAAAATTTATTTCTAATGTAACCTATATTGTGAACATCAGAACGATAGTAGAAGAAATAGCATATATGGTTTTTTTTCCTGGAATATTTCAAAAGTAACAGAACATTTTCTATTGAACCATATGGAAAATGAGTATCTCATTCAAATAGAAGCAGAATGACAAATCAATATTTACTTTAGATACCAACATTTTAAAATAGGTTTCGCACTGTTTTTTTCTACGAACAAAAGTGTTGTTATTTGATCAAATGTCTACATATATTTCTTTTAAACCAAGTAACAAAAGGCAAACTTGGCCTACACATTATTTTCTTTTTCTTTTTATCTTTTTCTTGTCACATTCTCTCTACCGCTATATCTTGTTTCCCAAAGAATAAGCATATTCCAAAAGTAATTACAGATAGTCTAACGTGCTTTCTTTTTTCTCTCTCTCCCTCTCTCGCTCTTCGACACAACTACTAACGGTCGTTTTCTTCTCATAAATGAGTGTAGGAATGAATAAAGTAAGAAACTAAAATTACTGAAAAGACATCGTTGCGTTTCTTTTTTTCTCCTCTTGTTCGTATCATATATGATGTCACATAAATTAACTGAGCATCGATCATTAATGCAAATGACGACGACAACCAGCAGTCGATTGTTGAATGTCAGTGATACCAATGTAATGTTTAAACGACAGTCAACAGTGCAACGATGGATCTTTGGAATGATTATTGGTTCAGCACCATTTCTAGCTATACTTGTTTGTTGGATGTTCGTGTCTTTAATTGTGAATAATTTAGTTCGAGTTTATCAACGACGAAATGCACGATTTCGACGAGATACACCAACAAATGCCACAAATTCTATGTTATCGAAAATTGATGTTTAATATTTGATTTGCCATTATTATTCTTATTATGAAAATAAACGTAAATGATAATTGTTGACTAAAAATTTTGGTAAGACTTTTCTAATGTATCCAATCAATGAAAATTATTATTTTGTTTCTATTTTTACTAAATTTCCTTTTTCTTATTCGAAATTCTTCTTATATGTAATTATACACGTACTTCATTTTTCAAAAAAAAGAAGTTTTTTTCTGAGAAAACTTTTATTTAATCATAGACTAAACAAAAGGGAATGATATTGCGGGGTTTTTCGACTTATAGAACAGCTAAATAATAAATGGCTTACCTAGACGTGTTCTTTGTAATATACAGATAAGAATTATTGACTTGAACTAGTTTTTCTTTTAATCAGAGATGATAAATATTAAGGACAAAAGATGACTCGAAGGACTAGCATTGTTCATTTTGAAAAGAAGATAAATATTGATTAGAATAGAATGACTTTCTTATCGAGTGTCTTATGTTTATGAAAAATATTACGTACTTAGCAGATGAATGAAAATTGATCTTAATAAGTTTTGTTCATTTGGGTTCGGTGAATCAATGAATACGTTAAGCAATTCCATTGGAATTCAGTAATCTTGATTTGATTGCTATTTACTGATGCATTTCAAATATCTGTCTCGTATCTCTATTCAAATGAGAAATATCCAGTCTTTCAATCATATCATATGAGCAATCTTGTGAAATTAAACTAATCTTTTCTCGTTATTATATACTCTATAAATACGTAATAGAATCGAAAGAAAAAGAAAATTTATTTTTTTTTTATCTTCACCAGTCATGAGGAACAGCAAAAGAAAAGAGAAAAGAAACGAACTAAGCAAGAAAACACACACACACAGAGAAAAAAAGAAACTTTTTTTGCCGCTACAGATAGATACTGTTACAAGAGCAAACCATAATTTTTTTTTATATATTCGTTCAATATGGATTGATTTTAATGGTGGGGAAATCGTGATGATATGATAAACTCGATGGAATGCAAGCAAAATAGGTGACAAAACGAAAAAGTAAATGAAAAAAAAAACGAAAACGAAAACCGAGAAGTACTAATCGACAAGTAGCACCCTGCATGAGAGAGCAAAAAAATCGAGAGAAAGAGAGAGAGAATCAATCATCAGACTACGTATTTTGTGGCTAGAGAAAAAGGATGAAAAAAAAAAGGAAAAAAAGAGAAGAAGAATAATTGTACATATAGAATTAAATCTATCTCGATGATAACGACGATGAATCCATTCGACGAGTGTTACCATTCGATGAATAAAGACTCAACCACGCATCGAGTGACTGTTGACACACCTGAGGACGTTTTCCTAGATAGACAGACAGACATGACAAAAAAAAACACGTTAATTTCATTCAATCGCATCGAACTTACCAACTTTTTGCTTAGCTACTAACAAACCATTACTTGTAAAGCCACAATCAAGCCATTGGTGAAGAATAGCTTGTTCATGTCCAATCTAGAATATAAATTATATATATATTTTATTTAAAAACATTTTCTCATTAAATCACATACTTCCGATGCTGTAAGAAAATGTACGGGCAACAAATTGCCATCACAATCCATCAATGGATGATAAAATGTTTGTGAATCACTGTTTTCATTTAATTGTGGATTGTTAAATGATGGTGATATGGATGCTAATGAACGTTGCATGTGTATTTGTTGAGTATCATTGTTATCTTGATTTTGTATTAATGGCGATGATGAACGTGATGATGATGTCGATAGACTAATACGTTCTTGCATAGGTACAAGTGCGGAAAAATGATTTCGTGTAAAACCAAGACAAATCGGCGATTTCGAACAGAAATTTGGTTCCCAAAGTAACGGCAAATAAACGCCTTGAAAACGAGCTAAACCAATAAAATATTCTCCATGATAGGATTTCACATTCGTAACACCATAGACAATAATTGGCCGACGTAGAACATGTGACAATGCAAATATATGTGCATGTCCTAAACTTTCACCAGGTTGATTTGCAAATGTTAATACGTCAGTCCAATCGCTGAACAATTGATGTTCATCTTGAGTATAAAGTTGTTTTTCAGCAGCCAATCGTTCGTATTCACTCCATCGTTCGAAAAATCTAACGAAACAATAAGAAAATGATGGCTATCAAACGAATATGAATTCTCGTACTTAGTTGAACCTTTTTGTAATGATTCAGCCATGGCTAATCGTAATGTATTTTCCGTATCCCAAACGCCGAGACAAACTTGAAGAACACTGTCTAGTAAACAATCACCATTTTTTCGATTCCATAATGCGTATAAACGAGAATGAAGATTGTTTGTCACTTCAGTGTTCCAATTAATGATTCGATTGTCGATTTCAAGTTCTTTGAAAGTAAAATAAGATTGAAAACAAAAGAAATGACAACGAAATTTTCTACCTTGTTGAACTTGTTGATCGAGAATATCATCGAAGATTTGTTGTTGTGTTCGATGAGAAAAATCTCGAATTTCTAAAATAACAAAAGCAAAAATAATTGAATATTTGTATGATATGAATGTCGAACCAGCTGGCAGAACTGCTGTGAACCATTCCGTCAGAAAATGACATTGAAAATCGACGAGTTTCTTCAATTTTAAATGACTTTGAAAAAAATGTTGAATCATTCCATTAATTCGATTGCAACTGTTCGCAGGTACACGTCGTTGATGTGGCGTTTTCTTTTGTTGTCGTATTAATTGTTGAAAAGCTGTTTCAATTTTACAGAATTGTTCGATTTGTCCTGTGATATTGGCGAGATTTTTCAATGTTCGTCCAACGAGTTCGATCGATGTCAAATAATTACAAGTTAAATATTGTGTATCTTCAATCGTTATTTGTCGTGTTGGATCACCACCACAGAGAAGATATTCGAAAACGATTGTTAATAAACCACGATCGAGTAATGTTTGACAAGCTTTCAACCATAAACGATCGGACGAAGTCGATGAAGAATTTCGTTTCGTTGAATGTAAACGTTTGTCACCTGTCGATCGATGATGATTATGATATTTACTTTCTTTATTTGCTATTCGTTCGACATTGATATTTTCCATTGATTTATTGATTGCATTCATACGTTGTTCTTCATCAGTACCAATTAATATTGATGAACATGTTGACGATGAACATGTAGGCGTTGGATTGATTGAATTCGATAGATTCGTATTTGAAGTATTATGACGAGCATTTCCACATGAAATACATTTTTTCGTTGCTGGATAATCTATGAAATATTTCAAGATTAAGTTTCAATTCGACCTTGATCTCAGCAGAAAAGAATAAAAAAAAAAAAGCTCGCCCTGTTCTTTATTCTTTCGTCAAGGACATTTGCATTAGCATGCTTGTTGTTGTTGTTGTTGTTGTTTTCTTTTTCTCCTATCGACTTACTATCAGTTGTACATCGTGAACACGACCATTTTCTTAAACGTTGAGCAATAAGACGAGAATCAGCTGTAGATGGTGGCAATGAGATTCGTTCATTGGTATTGATATCACTCGATGATTGTACCGATGAAACACGTGATGTACCAATTAAACGATACGAACCACACTGCGTACAACGTATTGCTCGTGGATAATTTAAAAATGTACATTGATCACAGGGCCATTTCTCAACAGAATCGATATATGTTGCTGGTATTTGTTGTTGTTGTTGTTGTTGTTGAGCTTGATCTTGTTGAATTTGAAAATCTGATGATGTATTCAATTGATAAATATCGCCTGATGCTGTATTGATTGTCGATATTTTCGCTTGTCGACACATCGTACATCGTTGTGCGACAGCAAAATTAAAATATGTACAAAATGAACATGCCCATTTATCATCGATCAGTGTTGGTGTTGCCATTGTATCTAAAGTATTTGTTTCGACATTTGCAGTACGATTTTCAATGTCATCATACGATGACTCATCTTCATCATCAATTGGATTGTTCATCTAATCGGAGAAAAAAAAAGAAAAGAAACGATTGTTTATTTATTTACTTAGGTGTTATTGTTGTTGTTTTTTTTCTCTTCTATTCAATATAAATTAAGATGACTTACTATGAATATAATTTCTTTTGATTAATTCTACTATCGTTCCGAAATGAACATTGACGATAAACAAAACAATAGCTCATCGAAATATTCAAATAGATGAACGGAAAAAATATATATTTTTATTTAACTTTCGACAATAATAATAATAATAATATAGGAACAAATATCTAAAACAAAATGCACAAGTTTTCTTTTTTTTTATCTACTCAAATGCAATTTAGACCAATGACAATAAGGACAACAGCGAAGTCACCTGCTTTCCTTCGTGCCTCGCTCGTTCTTGCTGCTACGTCTTCCTTCCTTCCTGCTGTTTTTTCTTGCTTTCTGTCTGTTTGCCTGCTTGGTTACTACGAATGAGAAATATCGACCAATGAAATCTGTTCGTCAAACCTCTACATTATTTATTCCGAGAATGCAACAACAACAAAAATCTCAAATGAAATCTTGTCTAACACAAGAGAGCAATGTGATGAACATGATTTGTTAGATGATGCTGTTGTTAGTTTTTTTTTATCGTTCTTTTCTTGTATATTTTTTCTTTGAAATAACAGATCAATACAAAACACACATGCACACATAAAACAAAAAACAAGTTTAACAAGTACGATCTATGGCGATGTGATTATTTGTCTGATGAATATTTAACGATGATTTTTGTTGAATTTTATTTAATTTAATCAAATAAACCAAAACCCTGCAAAGAGAAAGATAGAAGAAACGATTTCAAAAAACCAAAAATCCTACCATATCATCTCCTTCATCATCTGATTCTGGTTTTTTCTTTTCTTCTTTTTTGGGTTCTTCTTTAGCAGCAGCTTTAGCACCGGCTGCTGGTGCAGCGGCAGCGGGAGCTGCAGCACCGCCGACTGGTAAACTTGATAATTTCTTCGTACCTTCAGCAATAACTTGTTCAAGATTTTTGCCTTTGAGTGCGTCAACAACTTTTTGTGCTTTTGCATTGTCGGATTCAACACCAACACTACCAAGAATTTTCGCTATTGTGGCAACATCTGGATTAGCATTTCCAGCGATGGTTGCGAGAACATAAGCAGCAGCGTAACGCATTGTAATTTGAATCAGAAAATATTGGGAAAAAACAACGATGTAGTTTTTCTGAAAAAGACACACAAAAAATACAGATCAACTAAGGAAAAAAAAATCGATTTTTCGAAAGAAATCAGATTTAAAGAATAAATAACGAATAATAAACCAACAGAAGTATTCGAAAAACCTCGATGAATATCATTCGATTGAATAGATAGTGCATAATTGCATTGAAAATAAAAGCAAAAATCTTCATTGGTTTCGCGAAACTTCCAATAGAACAACTGAAAAGCATCTGAAGAAGAAGGAAAAAAAAGAGAGAAAAGACTTGTTTATTTTTTTCCTCATCTCAACGATATTTGATGTCTCATACGTCATTTTTATCTGCACTATCGATTCATTCCGATGATTAATATTCAACAAATTCTAATTCAACAAAACTTATTGTAAATTCTTCTTAATTTTATTATCTATTCAATCGAAGTATCAATGGTGGATCAACCACCTGACGTCGACATGAAAAGTAAAACACTATTTCGTCAGTAGATTGTTCTATTCGAATTACATTTTATTTGAAGATGCCGGCAATGACGACGATCTACTTGAATGGTATCCATCACAAGTCAAAGGACCGATCGATGACGAAGTACAAGAAGGTAGGCAGACGAAAAACCGACAGCTGAGTTCAGCATTGTTGTTTTTCTTTCGTAGCGGATTTAATATCAACAATTGAATTCAATGAAAACGGTGAACTTCTTGCTGTTGGTGATAAAGGCGGACGAATTGTTGTATTTCAACGAGAACAACAAGTAGATAGAAATCAATTGAATATAATAAAATGAAGAGAAACAAACACGTATTTCGTTGATTTAGACAAAAACATTGCCACGTCCAAATGAATACAATGTCTACATTACATTTCATTCGCATGAACCCGAATTTGATTATTTAAAAAGTTTAGAAATCGAAGAAAAAATCAATCAGATACGTTGGTTAAAAAGAAAAAATCAAGCACATTTTCTTCTATCAACGAATGGCAAGAAGAAGATTTTTTTTTTTTATTTTTTCGGATAAAATAAATAAGATTTTGCTTTTTAATTTGCAGACAAAACAGTGAAATTATGGAAAATCTCCGAAAAAACAAAACGTGCCGAAGGTTTCAATTTACGTGATGACGATGGCGTGATTCGTTCGGCAAGTAGTCTTACAAGTCTTCGTATACCCGTGATTAAACCGATGGAATTAATGGTCGAAGCAACACCTAAACGTGTCTTTAGCAATGCACATACGTATCATATTAACTCGATATCATTGAATAGTGATCAGGAAACATTTTTATCTGCTGATGATCTACGAATTAATCTATGGCATACTGAAATAACAAATCAAAGTTTTAGTAAGATCGAGAACAAAACCGTGTTCATTCGTGTAGAAAATGCTTCTTTGTGTGTGTGTGTGTGTGTGTATCCTCGAAATTTAATTACTTTCTATTTTTGATGAGCAAACATAAGGATAAAAGACAACATGCACTGCTCACTTTCTTCGATTTAACAGAAAATTAGTTCAACGTGAGTGAATTAAGAGGGAGTGTAGCCGCCAAAGCTCATTTATCTGTGAACATACATTAATACATTTAATTGCCAAAGACATCCTGTTGAGATAAATTCCACTAGAAAATCTTCGATAGATTATCATTGGATCTTTTCAATGACGACATATGAAAAAAGAACGAAGAAACGAGAAGTATCATTTGCTTTTTTTCTCATATTAATATTGAAGAGATTAATTAGTATCAAATTTTCGATTGTTTCCAAAGTAATCTTGATGTTTCTTCGCCCTTTCTATTTTATTATTAATAAAATACAATCTTCACAGATGATGTTTTCTTTGAATAGACATTGTGGATATAAAACCACCCAATATGGAAGATCTAACGGAAGTGATAACCGGTGCCGAATTTCATCCACGTGAATGTAATCTATTTGTATACAGCAGTTCGAGAGGTATCATACGTCTTTGTGACATGCGACAATCAGCACTTTGTGATCGACATTGTAAAAGTAAATGAATAAGAAAGAAAAGCATTTTCCATTCAATTCTTGTTTTGTTTTTTTCGATATAGTTTTTGAAGAACCGGAAGATCCAGCAACTCGTAGTTTCTTCTCGGAAATAATTTCATCGATTAGTGACATTAAATTCAGTCATTCAGGCAGATATATGTTAACACGAGATTTTCTTAATCTGAAAATCTGGGATTTACAAATGGATAATAAACCTGTCGAAACTTATCCAATACACGAATATCTTCGTTCGAAACTATGTGTTCTCTATGAAAACGATTGTATTTTCGATAAATTCGAATGTTGTTGGTCGCCACGAGATGAGTATGTGTCAAAAAAAAAATATAATTTTCATTTTTCTTTCTTTAAATAATTAAATCTAGTCATCTATTAACTGGTTCTTATCATAATTTATTTAAAATAACATCACGTGTGACGAATAAAGATGCAATATTTGAATCATCACGTGAACAAGCCATTCGTCCACGACAATTATTGAAAGCAAAAAAAGTCTCGCCAACAGCTCGTCGAAATCGTCGCGACGAAATTCATCCTGATAGTTTAGAATTTTCGAAAAAAATTCTTCATTGTGCTTACCATCCAACAGACAATATTATTGCCATTGCAACAGCACACAATCTTTTTACATATGTAGCCAAGGATTCATCAGTATCATCTTAGACAAGAACATAATTACAGAAAAAAAGGAATATTTTTTTTTCTCTTCTTTATTCATATATTTTCTTTTCCTTCGTCTATTTCAATTAGATTATTTAAAATGAACAAAAAAACATAAGCTGTTCCTTTCTCTCTTCTTCTTCTTCTTCTGTGTGCTTCTTACAAATCATTTGAATGATAGATGAAAAAGAATTAGTCAGTTTATACAAGAATGAAAGAGCTTATTTATTTTAACATCATTCTCATTTAATTGAACCTCGGTGATGATTTCTATCTTATACTGTAAGACATTATATTTCTTTTTCTTTTCTTTCTTTTTGGTCGTTGTTCTCATTCGTTTATCTATTACTATCCCTTCTATTCAACAACTTATACACCAGTGAGTTCGATTTCTTCTTCATCTTTCTGTATTTTTTTGATTCATGATTAAAATATACACACATATCATTCCAGCGATAAGAAAAAAAAAACAACTGAAAACGACATTTTATGTCGAATACAGTATGTATTACCTCTTTTACTATGTCCCTCAGAGTCTTTTTTTTCTGTCAATGTTGTTATTCTTCAAGAAAAACGTGTATTCTACCTGTATGTGTGTGTATGTATTTTTTTTTACTACTATATAAATGTATGTTTTATTATCATCGAATCACAAAGACAAAACAACAAGAAAACAATAATTGTATGTGTTTATTTCCTCTGTCTCTTTCTTTTTCATCTATCAAAAACTTTAGCAAAAAAAAAACAAAAATTTTTCGAAATAAACAAAACACGGAATATGTTTTGCGTAAAAAATCAACTACGTTTATATATGTTTTTTTTTGTTTCTTTCATATCGTAGCCGAATGATGATAATTAATTATACGAATACGATTGCTGACGCTGAATTAGCCGGTAAAATTCGTCATTCGTTCGATATTCTTGAGCAATGTTTGACAAAATATACGCCAGAACAAATAGCTGTTGCATTCAATGGTGGTAAAGATTGTACACTTGTTTTACATCAATATTCATTAGTTTTAAATCAAATCTATTCACATCGGAATGAAAAACCTGTCCTACAGGCGTTATTTATTCAGAATAAACCACAATTTGATAGTGTACTTGAGTTTATTGATCAATGTGTTGAATTTTATAAACTTAATCTTATTAAATTCAATAATCGAATTAAAGATGCATTATTCGAATTGAAAACTACACATCCAAATATTCAGTGTATTATTATGGGTACACGTTTAACCGATCCGTATTCATCGAGTTTACAAGATTTTTCTTTAACCGATCCGACATGGCCTGAATATATGAGATGTAATCCGATATTAACCTATTCATATAAAGATATTTGGACAGTTTTACGAGAATTTAAAGTACCTTATTGTCAAATGTATGATCAAGGTTTTACATCATTAGGTGATAAAGAAAAAACAATACCGAATAGAAAATTACAATATCAAAATAATGATACTGGTTCGATTGAATATAAACCAGCGTATGAATTGGATGATGAACTAAGTGAACGAGAAGGTCGTGATTGACTTTTTTTTGTTTTCTGTTCATAGTATCATTTGAAATTAGAAATATATTCGATGTCGATCAAAGTCAAATTGAAAAACAAAAAGATTTTTGTATTTTAACAAGATGTTCGTGTTTTTTATTTTCTTTTTCATCACTGAATCTTTCGGGACGATTGGAATTTCTCTAAAGGATCATCGAAAAAAAAAGACAAACAAACAAACGTACAAATCTTTCTGCTAGAAACTAAAAAAAAGAAGTGACAAAAGAACCAACAAACGAAAGAATTTTCATTTATCAAGCACACAATTAGAATCTAAGCATTCGAACAAGAATAACGTAGGAAATAGAGAGAAAGGACGAAAAAGACGACCGTGTCGATGTGCTAATTCTACTCATCATAATGGGACAGGTACTAAATCATTTCTTGTCGATATTGTTGATTGATCTTGTGATTTAACTTGTCGATGAATAACCATCAATGTGAATAACAATGGTAAATGTATCAGACTGTATCGAAAAAGTTTTCTCGATGTTTGAGCATCGCGATGACGATAGAATTTATAGGATAAATAGACCAAATAGGCATTCACAGGTAATGTATCCAATGCAAATAACCATGTAGTCATATCGATAGCTGGAGCAACGATTGAACAAGCAAGACATATGGCAATTGAATAACGAAGTGATGTTATTAAACATAGACGTTCATGAGACACGCACATCATTTGATAACCAGCACGTTCGTATTCTCGTCGAATATTCCAACTCAAAGAATTAAAATGTGGAAATTGCCAAGCATAGAGAAGAAATGCTAATAAAAGTGCACCTAAATACAAACAATAATGGTTCAAATAAAACAAACCAACAAAACAAAATCCAACAAACCAGAATCAATCGTTCCAGTACAAGCAGTCCAACCCATAACAGGTGGAATTGCTCCAACAATCGATCCTAACCATGTGTTAATGATATGTTTTCTTTTCATTGGCGTATAAACACATGTATAGAGTAAAAAATTTGATAATCCAAGTAGACCAGTTAGAGTATTACAGCCTAATGCAAGAAGAGTTACACCTGAGATCAATGTTACACCGGCAAAACCAATAGCATGTCGATAACTAAATATAGAAATATAGATTTATTATGAGGAATTTCATTCGAGAGAGAAAAAAAAAGCCAAGTACCTCATTTGACCAAGTACGAGTACACGATTACGTGTTCGTTTCATTTGAGCATCGTAAGGAATCTCCATTAATTGATTGACTGTATTAGCTGATGCTGATGTTAGAACAGTGCCGAGTGTAACAGCCGCTAGAAGAGGAAAATTAACTGGAAGTGGAGCAATAAGAAATCCGTATGCTGCTGTTGTTGCAACAAGAACTATGGAAAATAGGACAAGTCATATTGAACATTGAATTAATATGATTTTTTACTGGTGAGATTCTTTTTCGATAATCGTGTGTAATAATCACACAATTGTTTTATTGATACACTTGCATTTTTATTCAAATCAGTTGGTAGAATAACAACGTCTTGTTCGGTTTCTTTGAATGTATGTTTCGCATCAGGATCATCCGCTTTTAATGGTGGATCACAAAATGGTTGTGTGGTTGCTGATGCTGCCGCTGTTTTCGATGTTGTTGTTGCATTCGATGATGCTAAATTGAGAATATTGCTTTTGAATTTTTCATTCGATTTAAGTGTTGATGTTGTTGAATTCGAAATCCATTCATCTGTATTTGTAACTTCCGAAAGTTTAGGACGTGGAACAGATGCATATCTTTGACATGATGCCGATGATATCTAATTTTATTTAAAAAAACAAAAAAACAAACAAGAAAAATGACTTTTATGAAACAAATAAATCATACAATGGATGGAGATCGAATTAGAGCTGAATACTGCCGCGAAAGATTTGATGTTACAATTTGAATCGATTGTATACGTATGGTAGATGTTGAATAACCATAACGAGGTACAATAAATGAAAATAACAATCGATTCATAATTTTATTTAACACATCTAGAGAAGAGAAAAACAACAACAACAACAAAATGCTGAATTATTATCTTGTCGAAATTCGTTTGTTGATAGAAAATAACCTAGATCTTAAATATGATCGAAAAAAAAATTTGCTGAATAAAAATTATCAGTATCGATATTTTTATTTGCGCATGTGCAACTAGCGAAAAAGAACTCGTCATTCGATTGGTCGATGTCGTCATCAATGAATAGTATAGACCACAGCAAAACAAAAATATGTAATGAGGACGCTAGAAATAATACGAATACTTTCGTTCGACATATCTTATAAAAGACTCAAACATATTTTATTTTATATTATTTTTACGAAAGCAATTACATTAAGTAAATTATCAATTGAAATAGTTAGCGTTGATAAAATGATCACAATAAGCATTTAAAATATAAGTCTTCTAAAGATTTTTGTTTTTCCATTTCGAATATATTTTCATGGATAATCATTATTCTTCACGTACTTGTAACTCTAAAAGATCAATTGCATTAAGGTCTGCGACTGTTGCACATCGCGTTGTTTTATTTGACGCATCTGAAGATGATCCTGAATTTGTTCCAATAATAATCGGAACTTGTAAATCGAAATCTGTAAAGAGTCCTTTCATTTTAACATCAACTTTAATATCATAATGAATACTAATTGCAATTGGTGTTCGGCCAACTTTATTTCTATAAGTATATGTTGGTGAAATACCCATAGGTATAATGACTGGAAATACTGTTTTAATATGTTCATCAGTGATATTATTAAATTGTGGAATTGATAAACGAAATAGTTCGAGACGACGTCGGCTTATATCAATTTCATAACGTTGAATAAGACATATGTCGAGATTTTTAATGACAAAACGACTTGGATTCTGAACATCTATTGAAATTTCAATTTGTTCGCCAGGTAGAACGGCAGAACGTTGCATGATGCCTTTGACATAGATGTCTTTATTTCTGGTATCGAATTTAACAGCACATTGTGCATTTGGAATTTGCAGAAGATCTATTCGAGGATAGACACGAATCGGATAACGAAGATGAGTATTTGCAGAATACCATTTCTTTTCAATAAAAAGCTATAGCAAAGAAAAAGAAGAAAGTCAATCAAAAAGATTAGTTTTTTTCTCCTTTTTTTAATATTTTACTTGTAATTGATAACGAACAAATGGATAATCCTTTGGATGAATTGTCGGTGGTAGAACATTGGGTAAACGAAATGAAAATGGATATGTATATTCGCTTGCTGCTAATGTGGGCGCATCGTTTGTTCGACGAATTGACCGTCGTTGTTCATTTAATGCTGCTCGACTTAACAGAAGTTTCTCTCGAAATATTGTGATATCATGACGATCAGTGACTCGATCTGTAAGACCATTTTGTATGCGTACTGTTCGTGTGGTTGTATAGCCAACATCTCCGGTTAGTGTCAAATAAATATCATCAATATCATTTGTACCTTGTGGAATGGTAAAATGTACTTGACCTGATACAACATCACCAGCATAGTAAATTGTTGGCTGTGTTCGATCAAATACTACATCAATCGAACTATTGTTGTTACCCATCTTTGTGAATGTTACTTTGTCAATGAATTCTCTTCAAATAGAAAACAAATGCTAACTTGTTTTTTTCTCTATTTGATTTCATTTTTATTTTGATAGACGACCCGATTTTTGTATTAAAGGAAGAAAATATCACGTTCTTGAAAATAAAAGAAAACAAAAGGTAATTTTGATATATTTATTCAAGAAACGATTCCAACTGAGAGAGAAAAAATGAGCAAAAAACATGACTTGTTTTCTCAACTAAATACAGCCAGTGTGCTTTTGCATAGAGAAAAACCAACGAGCGTCTCAAGATGTTTTTAGGTATAATTATTTCGAAAAATTTTGAAACACATCAATATAATATTAAAATACAATTCATTAGTTATTCTGTTTCATTTCTTTTTATTTTCATTATTCCAGTAATTAGTATCTATATTTTAAGTACATTATTTATTTATTTTTTTCTATCCACTGCATTGTTTTTGGTAAATATTTGTGGGAAAAATAAATAATAGATGCATAGCGGACGGCTGGATGTTAGATTTCAAAGAATAAAATTCTTATAGATACGAGTAAATAGACCTGAATGATATTTTTTTCAATGATTTTTTTTTGTTCTAAAGAAAAAAATGAACTAAAAATTTAGAAAAATAACTAAACTTTCAAGTCTAGTCTACAAATTGTCAATATGAAATAATAGACCTAATGAATACATTTTAAATCAACCCATTTTAACTGGATAAATAACATTTTCAATGACAGTTTCTTCTTCTTCCGTCTCTTCGGTTGACGATGTGTCTGACGTAGTATCGGACTCATCGGATGTTACAGCTCGATACTCTTTGACCTTGTGTTTTGGACGTGCTTTATGATGTAAAACTTTCGATAATGAATCTTTCAATTTCAATGAGGAATGCTTTGATTTTTCTTTAGTTGAAAGATTTTTCGATTGTTCGAGAGCATAACTAAGAGCAGATTTAAGTTCTAAATTATCGCTGCTACTGACATGTTGTAAGATATTCGTAGGTAATTGATCAACAATAACGGCTTCAGGATATTTATCATTATCACCATCTACTTGCGATGGAATGGGAATATTTATCGGCTCTTTTGGTTCAGCATATTCGATGTTAAATCGATAACCACTTAGATCAGGAATTTTACTACCGAATAAAAAAACAAGTTTACACGAAGAAAAAACACGAAAGTTCATACATACCCGAGCATATTACTTAGATTTTCTTTGCTTAATTCAGGTATGTCTAATGTTGATGGTGTACGAAATAGTTCGGTTGATGAAGGTGCAGTATGTGGTCGTTGTATCACAGCTGGTGACAAATCTGATAAACTTTTGTTATGGATGACAGGTGCAGGTGGTTGTTGTTGTATGGGCCCTTTTGATTGGATCGGAACGAAAGAATATGGTAGATTTTGATGAGATAGACTAGCATATAAACCAGGACCTAAAATTGCGAAAAAAAAATGAAAAATTAATATTTATTCGCATATTGATAAAATCATGAGTTCGACCTGATGCAAATGAATTACTGGCTCGATTGATTGCAATATTTGGTTGTCTTGATATGTGAATAGGTTGATTATATTGTAGATTTCCTGATTGAGAATGTTGTAACAAGAAGAAATTACTATTCTGCTGAGATTTAAATGGTGCCTGATTGTTAGGAACAGGTCGTCCATAGGATTGACTTCGAGACGGTCGTGGAACCATCGGTGGAAGTGAAGCATACTGTTGTTGTTGTTGTGAGTAAATTGGCGGTTTTCGTTGTGGTTGTTGAAACGAATGTCTTTGTGTCTGATATCTGTGCTGTTGACGTTCTCTTTGCAATTGTTGAGTTATCAATCTGTTTATTTCTGATTGTTCAGCTTCCACTTGTCTTTGTATTCGTTGATTATCAAGTTGAAGCAATCGTTTAGTACGTTGTTGTTCTATAGCATATTCGTTTTGTTTTCGTGTTTGTTGCAAGTATTGTGCCAGTTGTTGTTTTTCTCTTTGTTGTTTTTCTAAAAGTTGTATTTGTTGTCGTCTCTGTTGCTCCAGTATTTGCTGTTGAAGTCTTTGCTGTTCAAGTTTGTGCTGTTGTAGTCTTTGCTGCTCGATTTTTTGCTGTTGTAGTCTCTGTTGCTCCAGCTTTTGTTGCTGAAGTCGTTGCTGTTCAAGTTTTTGCTGTTGTAGTTTCTGTTGCTCAAGTTTCTGTTGTTGTTGTTGCAATCTTTGTTGCTCGAGTAGCTGCTGTTGATATTTCTGTTGTTGTTGAAGAAATTGTTGATGTTGTTGATGACGTTGTTGTAATAATGATAGATTTTGTTGTTTCAATTGAGATTGTGAAACAGAAGTCGGGATTTGCTGTTGAATTTGAATAGATTGTTGCGGAATCGATGGTTTCGATTGATTCAAAACTGGCTGGCGTGATGTGACTATTGCTTTGTCGTTCGGAATTTGAACTTTATCAAGAAAATTCAGTACTATCGGTTCGGCAGTCTGTTTTGAATTTGATTTCGCTTTTAATTGATTATCAACAGCTTGTCGAATAAGATCTTCAGGTGGTGGACCACCAGCAGTTGGATCATAACGAACTTTCACGATAATGGGACCATCATCCTCTTCTTCTTCATCTTCTTCATCTTCATCTTCGCCTTCTTCTTCATCGTCATCATCATCATCTTCATTATCATTTTCGATATCACCATAATTAATAGTATTTGAATTTTCTTGTGCTGGCTGACTTGTATTTATAGTTCGAGCATCACTTGGTGCTATTGTGCTAGCAAACAAATTTCCTGTTACAAGTAAACTTGGTCCCGTTATTCGACTCATAGGAGCCATTGTATGTGCTCGTCGTTCACGTTGAATTTGATCATGTACTCTACCCATTGACCGTGAGCTAGGCAATGGTGTTGATTCTTTTGATGAAACATGTCGAGAATCAGGCAGAGCTCCAACACTCGACTGTCGCACTAAACTTCCGTTTTGATATGTATTAGAAACGAAATTCGTAGGTTTCAATTCTAAAAACAAAATACATACACGTAATTATATAAATAATGTCCAAAAATCAATTGCATTAAGACATACGTTGTACGGTTTGATGATTGACTTTTGGCGGTGGTGGAAGATTCGAACCAACATAATTTCCCGTTGTATTTACTACAGATACATTGGTTTGTTGAGGTGTCGAATACGTTTGTTTTAGTTGATTGAGAATCTTTGAATATTCATTTAATTGAACATTCTTCGATTGTTGTGTTGCGCTACTTTGATTCCATGTAACACCGTTAATTTGTCGTAAATTCGGCGTCGGTTGTCTATACGACGATTGATGATTAAACCCATGCGGCGGCGTTGTTGTCGTAGGATACATTCGTGCAAATGAGAGTAATTATCCAACCGAATTGTCTTACACCTTTGTCCTTGTCGATAACGATGACCAAATGTAATTTAAATTATAAATATATGAGAGAACAGAATGCACAAACATTATATACACGTATGTCGTGTTCGATGTATATAGACAAAAAAAAAACACCTTGAATTATTTCTGATGTACACATTTTTACTGTGATCACGTATCTACACGTTCGTGATTCGCTTATTTATCTGCGCAAATTAGCATTACTTTTAACTAATGGTAGATAGATTTAAACGTAAAAAGTGATATACAGAAAAAAGAGGTCAAAGAGAATGATAGTGTAAAATGAATGGCTAACGTTATACGATTGTGCTACAGATTTGTTTTTCTTTTGTTTGCACTTAATTTTATAAGATTATATGGTTTCGAAGTTCCGTATTCATAAATCATTGAATGAATACGTTATCATCATTTATCATCTGACTAGTCAAAGACAAGGTATATCCTACTTACAGCTATCGCTAAATCATGCACTCACATTGATAATACGTGTACAGTCCCAATATGTATGATTGGTAATTTTTTCCTTCGATAGAAAAAAATGACATTCAAAACTTGAAAAGAAAACCATCGATCAATCAATCATGAAAACATGTCGATATATTTCGATTATAAATATTTTGCAAAAAATATAAAATAATCATCATCAATAATGAGTGATTCATTAGATCGAAGACTGAATATTATAAAGAAAACTATTCTTATTAGTTTGTTTCTTTGTTTTATTGTAATTATTTATTTCTTTTAATGAAAAATGAACTGTGTAAATACAAGTAATAAAGATAAATGTGAGTTTATTCCGTCGTATATCTAACATAGTAAGAGAAGCTTTGCTGTACAATCAATACTATAAAATCGAGATCAACACAAAATATTTCGTATTTTTTTTTGCACTGAACATAAATAAACATAGAAGAAAAAAAATAAACACAAAAGAGAAAAGCATTACTTCGATGAATTCGATTTCGATTTGTTTCGTCTTTTGTTAGGACATTAATCTTCGTGATTTATATCTTTTGAGAAAATCGGTATATAATACACGATAAAAAAGTATGGGATTGATGATCCACATAATTGGAATGAGTATAAATGTGACAAATAAATAGTAACGATCTCCAACACGATATCGATCATAGTAGACAAAAATACTAACAAAAAATAACATACATAAACGACAAAGAAAGAATGTGACAATATTAAGAATCATATTGAAATAAACAAAAAAATTCTCTCGTGGAATGTTAAATAATGAAAATAGTTTACGAGCATGTAAAAATATCGAATTCACTTCGGCTAACAATGCGAACATTTGATAGCCAATATTTTTTATACGAATTATATTCAAACCAAAAAATGTCAATGTCTAAACGAAATAAACGATAAGGTTATGTTAAACGCAAATAGTTCAAGGTTTCTATTTCTTCGATTCGTCACAGTCATTTTCGATTTTTCATAGTTAATCAACGGAATAAATTTGATTAGCTAGTAATAATTTACTTTTAATTTCGAACAATGATTTACAATTTATTATTAAACAAGGTTATTGATCGTATCGAAGATAGTCTATCGAGTCTCTATGTCTTTCTTTCGTATTCAATGAAACTCAAATCAATTAATACTTACAAGAATATGATGCAGTAGTATTTCATATAAATCTGAGCCATGTCTATTTGATATTACATCGCAAAGATCATAGCAAAAGTAACCTTCAAACATAGAAAAAACGAACAATTTTAGTTAGTTTATATCTTTTTTTTTCGATAAATACCGAATGATAATGAGCAAGTAACATATGTGACAAGATTAACATGATCAACGAAATCTTCGTGTAATTCGCGATAGATCAAAAAACTGTATAGAACAAGTGCACCGGTTATGAGAGAATGCAACCAACTAACTAATAGATTTAATCGTTGCCAACGTTCTTCATCTGCATAAGTCAACCAAGTCCGAAGAGGCGGTTTCGATATTGTTTGACTATCTTGTTTTTTTGCGTAAAGTCGAAAATAGGTTAATGGTACTATTAACTGCCGAATGAAAAGAAAAAATGCAAATGATATTGCAGCTGTAACGAGGCCAAGTGTTACGTTAATCGTAACCATTTATCTAAATAGATGAGGAAAAAAAAACAACATAAAAATTATTGCATTTCATCTTGCTTCTTTTTTTTTGTTTTATTTTTCTCAAATTGTTAAGCGCACAAGACAAAAAAATGGACGAATGCCACTGAAGAGCAAGCAAAGCGGCGGTCAAAAGAGAAAAAGTACGTGGCGGCGGTGGCGTTAAACATATCACTGTCGTCACAGAAGAAAAAATAATGCCCAGAGCAATATATATATATATATGTAATATAAAGTCGTTTTCTAGTTTCGTCAATGGAATGAGCAAAAATGGAATAATGATAATAACAAAAGAAAAAAGAAAGAGAAATGATAGTCAATAGGTAGTTATAAAGAGAGATATCGATTAATTGGAATAACAATGAACAAAAAATATGAAATGAATGCAAATTTATCTGACAATATGAGTCAAGAAAAAGAATGGGCAATGAAAAAAAAAAGAAAGAAAAGACAAATGATGCAGTATTGAAGTCGAATTAGATTCATACATGTTATTCACAAGTGCCCAGGGACAAATGGATGGTCAAATTAAAGGCGAAATAAATACATAGCAAACACACGAACAAAAAGAAACACGAAAGTAATGAAGAAAGCTCGATCGAATGAACAAGAACTATGTGTGTGTAATAATAGATTGTTCTTTGCAATTGTGTTTTTGATCAAATAGACAAGGACGGATTAACATGTACATGAGGATAGAAAAGAATCTTTGGTTAAATAAACAACAAAAGAAAACATATGAGCAAGTGCAGTAAACTAAAAGAGAATTTCTGAAATATAAAGAGCGGGAGGATGTGTTTGTTTTTTTTCGTCTTTGTATTCGATTTCTTTTAAGTTAATGTTCCAAAATTTGATGTTGGCGGTGTATCGAAATAGAAATCTCGTTGTTTTATTGTTTCATGTGTAAATTTTTCTTCGAGTTCCTAGAAACAAAAAAGAATAATAAATTGATATTCATATATAATAAAACAAAGACAAAAAGAATGAAAGGAATGTGTGAGAGAATAAGAAGATTTAATGGCTGAATAGATGGTTTTTTTGTTTGTTCGTTTGTTTGTTTGTAGATCTATATTTGTGCAAGATCACAAATATAAATAACACCAAGATAAATAGAGAATTGTTCGAGCAACAATAATTGATTAGTGAAGAGAGAAGCAGCAGTACACAAAAGAGGAAGAAAGACACAAAGAGATTTGAAAGGGAACCCGATATGTGCGTATGTGTGTGTGTGTGTTTGAATATTGGTGAATGTGAAGAAAATAGAAGAGATTTTATATTGCCAACAGAACATCCCGAGCTACCTCTCTCAAATATCAGCAATTCTTTTTTTATCGTTTTCATTTTCTGAGATTAGAATAGGATATTCTCGCTCGTTTTGCTTAATTTCCAGAATTGCTCATCGTCAACTAATTCAACGCCTGGCCATGAATGCCATGATTGCATACGATAACTACCAGTTGAACGTAATAGAACCGGTGCACATGATGTCATTGGCATCCGTCCAATATTATTCGTAAACGATGCTATTCGAGTACGATATAATGTTGTATTCGAATGTGGAAGAGATATACATGGATGCTAGACAAATATAAAGCATAAGTGTAACAGAATTATTTACTCTTGAAGCGAGTGAGAAAAAAAACGAAAAGGAAATTTAGTTAAACTACATTAGAAGAGCGAATCAATCAATTAATTTCAATTTCTAGACCGATCACCAAAGATTAGAATTGATCAATTACTATATTGTCGTATCTATTGTAATCAGCTAGCTGTCTAAACTATCTATCTACCCGATTCTCAAAGATGAACAATCGAAACATTGTTAACAGTCGGCTGATGACGACGACGCGTCGGAATTGTTGAAAATGGTTGATTTGCCGGTGTTGCAAGATCTGTAAGAGGATCAAATGAAGCTCGTTCATAAGGCATAGTTGGTTTTGTTGTTGATAAAGATCGATTTGGTGGATGAGGATAAATTTGATAATATGCCTGAACTTGTTGTTGTTGTTGTTGTTGTTTCTGTTTCAGCTGCTGTTGTTGTTGTTCGTAGTTTGTCATCGGACGAAAATTCGGATCGAGCAACGCTTCAAGTGATACCTCATCAGCATTGAAGACAAATCTCTGACAATTCGGATTATTCTCTGTATATTGAGAATAATTTTCATTATTCTGACTCGTTTTTTGACGAGATGGTTGAATATAGAACTGATCAATCTGGATGATACAGATAGATAGATAGACAAAGAGATATTTGCGAAATAAAAATCATGATTTTTATATTGAATGCTGCTGAAAATCTCAAGAAATTTACTTACCATTTTTCTTGTTTTTTGATTATTACGAAATTCGATCCAATCACTTTCGAATGTTGTTTGAAGTTCTTGTAATTTACGTGTTTCAAATTCGACACATTGTTCTAATTTTTGTCTCTGTAGAACGAAAAAAATAAGCAAATTTTTTTTCTACTATGCATTCGTTTCTCTTACTTGAACAGTTAACAAATCGTTTCGAATTGCTTGCTGTTTATTTTGAAGACTTTGAATTAATTGTCGATGTTTGTCTTTCAAACGTTCTTCTTGATGACGACGTCGTTCATTTTCATCATTTTCAAACTAAAATACAAATAATTCTCAAACAATATCTAATCGAGAAAAAAAACTGAACAAACTACTTTTTTAATTAAAATTTTCTCTTCTTCTATCGGCGTTTTATTAATAATTAATTGTTGACGAAATTGTTTATTTCGTGTTTTTTGCATTTTTTTCCATGTACGTGGCCATTCACGTCGATCATCATTCAAACGTGCTTCTAATGTTTCACGTTCGAAACGTATTTGTTCGTCTAATTGTTGTAATTCTTTTTCCGATTGTTGTGTCAACATCGTTCGAAATAATGAATAAAATGATTTCGTTTGTTTACGTAGGAGATCATAACGTGAACGTAATTCTTGTTCATCGATTTCCCACAGTGCTTGTTCTTTTGTTTTCAAAAGATTTTGTTTTTCAACAAGAAATTGTCGTTCGAGAATTTGTATACGTTGTTTATGATAGTTTTCAATAGTTTTCAATTGATTTTCTAATGTTTGTTGTTGATTATCGAGAAATTGTTTTTCACGTAGTTGTGATTCGTTTTCTTTCTCAATTAAATAACGTTTCAATTGATCTTTACGATCTCTTATCGATTGATTTGGATTGTTTAATACGTATGAACTATTTGTTGCATTCAATGGTACATCGAATTCACGTTTGATTTGTTTGAATTGTTCGCGTATTTGCTCGCGAAATTGTTTTAATTCTTTGTCTTGATCGATACGTATTTGTTTCATTTTTTTGTTGTATTCATTGGTAAGAAGAACGCTTTCACGTTCGATTTCGATTTTTTGTTTTTGTTCCATTGTTTGCAATTCGAAATCGTATTTTTTTATTAATTCATCACGTTTACGACGAAATTCTTGTCGTTGTTCGTCGATTTCGAATTCGTGACGATTTAGTAATTGTTGACGACGTTTTTCTTCGAGATGATATAAACGACGAAATTCCCGTTGAGCTTCTTTTCTATTAAAAGATATTTCAAAAATACAAAATTCTTGTGTTAAATTTTCTATTTACCGTTCGATTAAACGTGATTGATAATCATTATGTGGTTCGACAATTTTTGTCGTGACGATTTCTTCTTCTTTACCATCGGGTCCAACAAATCGTCGTGTTGTACGAATTGTTCGACGACGTGTTGCACGAGTCTAGAAGACAAACAAAAGAAAAACGTTTTCTTTTCAAAAGAGAATAAAAAAAAGATCTATTTATACTTGGATATTATTTGCTTGAGGTTCAGATCCTGTAATTAATGCCAGACTTTGACTTGAACTATTCGTACTACGTATCGAATCATGACCAGTTAAATTACTTATATTGTTAACGGTTTGATGTACGCGTGTATAATATTGATCAATATCGCCGTTTGTTCCGTTTGTAGGATAGACAGAAGGTGATGTTGAACGTATTGTTTTATCTTGATTGAAATTATAGATTTGATTGAAATTATTCGTTGGTGGTTGTTGTTGTTCATCGTCAACATCGAGAACGATTTCATCGCCATCGTCATTGGTTAAATCAGTGATAACAGCGAGAATAACTTCGGGAATCGAAGGTTTTTCGAAATCGGATTGAATAACTTCTTCGATAAGATCATTGACATAGGCTTCATGAATTTTATTCAATTCTTTTTCGGCTAAATCTTCTAATTTCAATCGACCAATTTCAATATTAGCATCGATGCGAACATTCGATGTCGAAGGTACAGTCGGCGGTGGAACGAAAATCGATGATGCAAATGATTTATTGGCGATTGTCGATGGTGGAGATGGACGTGTTTCAGATTGGCTGAGTGTACCTGGCGGTGTTGTTTTCTTTTTGTAACCATTGACCGATGATTGATTAGCTTGTGAAGGTACTAACGATGATTGCGGTGTTGATGTTGAACGTTTCGGTGGTACCGCTGGCGGTACGGGCGAAGGTGCTGGTGTTAACCGTTTGGGAGGTAATGGTGGTGATCCAGAAGATTTTTTATTGGTTTCCTTCGGTTCGGATACAGCTCGAGTTTTCAAGGACGAAAGTTGAGTAGTAACTACTACAGGGTTTGTAGTACTGTTCGAATTAGATGTAGATAGAGATGATGTTGTTTTAGAACCTTTAATTGATGTTGTTGCCGATGGAATAGGCGGTGGTTTACTTGTAACAGCATTTGATTCATCGAGTTTATTGTTCGTTTCTGTTACAACTAATTTGGGTAGTGATGATGATGGTGGTGGCGGAGGAGGTGGCATTGGTTCACCACTTGATAAACGTCGAATCTGTTTGAGAACAATAACTGATTCGTTTGGTTGATTGTCTTTGAGTGTTTCATTTTCATCGATAATTGTCGAAATATCTCCGCCAGCTGCCGATGAACGATCATCATCGTCATCGTCATTATCATCATCGGAGATAAGACCATTGGATGGTGTAGAGAATTTCTTAAATTCTTCTTCTGTAATTGAACTTTTCGAAAGACGACGTTCACGTTTAAGATCATCTTTTGATTGAGATGAAGGCAGAATAATATCTTCTTCGACAACTTCAACAACAGGCGTAGCTTTAAATTCTTCTAATAGATAAAGTATCGACGAATGAAGAGATTTAGCATCGGACATAAATGCATGTTGTTTCAATTCTCGGCATGTTAAACGTTCCTGCGCATTACGTTTCAAACAACAAGATAGAATATTCGAAAAATCTGAACTCCAACGACGAGCATCCTGCAATTTCGGTGGTGCTGCTTGCCGAATCTTAGCACCGACACGTTCGGCACGCATTTCATGATACGGTGGATCCATTTCAGCCATTTCAATGAGAGTTATACCAAACGACCATATATCCACACGAAAATCATAATTATTATCCGTATTTGCTTCGCAAAAGAATACTTCCGGTGCCATCCAATAAACCGTTCCGATATATTCATTTCGTTTTTGTTCTTGATAGGTATTCTTTGCCGAAACACCGAAATCAGCTATTTTAACTTGTCCAGTTTGTGTAAGTAGAATATTACTTGCTTTGACATCACGATGGATAACAAATTGTTGTGTATGCAAATAATCTAACGCTTCGAGAACTTCATAACCAATGAAACGTATCTGTTTCTCATCTAAACCATGTTCGAGCGTAGTCATTATATGATCAACAGCACCATTCATACAATATTCAAGAAAAATATATAATTTATTTTCATAATAATACGCATCGAATAGACCGATGATATTTGCATGATTACATTCAGATAGAATATCGATTTCAACTGTATGCTCAGGCAATTCATCATCGGTACAATCATCGATAACTTTAACGGCTGCATATTGTTTATTTTGTTCGTTAAATGCTTGATAGACTTTACCGAATGCACCGTCACCTAATTCTTTGATTAATTTCCATTCATTTAATGGCGTTTGTTCTTTATATAAACGTTTCTTTTTCAGTTGATTTGAATTCGAATTTTTCGAATGTGTTCCATCATCACCATAGGATGTACCAAAAATATTTTTCAATCGTTTCAACATTGATATTTTTCTATCATGATCTAGAAAAACAACGAGAAAAAAACAATAAAGTTAGATGTCAATTGAACGATAAGATTAATAACAAGACGAAATTCGTTTGTTTTTTTATTTACTTTCGATGTTCTTCCCTTTTTGTACACTTTATTTTTCTTTCCTCCTTACTTTCGTTCTGATTTCGATACAATGTTGTTTTTGTGCAAGTGCTATGAACAATGTTGAGTTCAACATTGACTGTAACGATGTCTGGTCACCATAGATGTCGACATGTCAGACGAAACGAAAACAAAATATTTTTTGTCGATATTTTTCTTTCGTTTCGTTTCGATGATGGATTAACAAAACAAATAAATACTACGACGACGACGACGATGAATGATCGCATGAATGAATAATAAAAAACGTATAAAAAATATATGATTCAGGTTTTTTTCTTCTTCTTTCTTTATCAAAGAGGGCGCTGGTAATTTGAAAGCATAAAATAATAATTCAACATGATCCGTGCGTATGTATGGGCTGTTTTATTATGTTAAATATAATGAAAAATAAAAACAAAATTCTTTTTTAATAAAAAAAAATTATTGACGACGAAGAGGAGATTTACTCGCATGCCATGTTATTCTAGTTTTTTTTTTACTTTCTAATCAATATTCCAGGATTACAAGAACAAGTAGCTAGAACATAATTGATTTTCTCTTTGATTTTCTATACACAAAATGCTAATATTGTTTATCGAATGGATATTATTTCATCATATTCTTCTTCGGTTTTTTTCTTGTTTTCCATGAAAAGAATGTCAATTAACTGCTCATTTCGATGAACAAACTCTCTTGGTATATTGTAAATATCTCCATCATACATCGATTGTATATCGTCAAATGATATAAGCTCGCTTTTTTTCCCTTTGTGTTCTGTATAAATATATGGGCCTTTTCTTCACTAAGCTCATTGCATCACTGGTATCATTAACATAGTTGACCTCTAAGGATAATATGATTGTTTAATATACCATTAGAGGATAGCAAAAAAAATAGAACATTTTGAAATGATTTCATTTGTAATATTGAATACTATGTTTAGTTTGTGATTAATAACGAAGAGAAGGAAAGAAAGAAAAAGAGAAAATAAATTTTCAATGATTAATATGCTTGTTGTTATTCTAACAGTAGTCAAATTGAATGTTTATTTGTTAACTGAACAAAGAAGAAACAGAAACGGTCACGCTATGTCAATGAGAACTTTTCATTCTTTTATCCGTTAGTTTATAACACGCAACGGAAATGAGTATTTTTCTTTTTTTCTTTTACCTGTGATTAAATATAAGATTGTAATTGTAAGTATACATCATAAACTTGTAAACAGATATTTTTCTACTGCATAATCGTCCTTCACAAAAAGATCCTTTTAAGTCAATGAAAAATAGTACAAAAAACTACTGTTATATATATAATAAATGAGCACCTAATGTTCTCACTGAATGGATTAAGTTGCATTATTACAGCACTGATAATAACTTCAGACCGAATAGTAGGTTTTGTTGAGCAAAAAAAATCTTTTAGAATTCAATTAATTATGAGAGAAAAAAAATAAGAAACCATCAATATAGAAATGATATATGCATTGAAAATTTGAGGAAATGCCATCTAACATAAAGGGAAATATAATTTGTATTTATAGAAAGCGTGGTATATCGTTCGGTTAATATAGTTTCTGTTAAGAAAGGAAGAGGAAAAAAAGACTTCGATTATATCTATTTTCTTTTTGTTCTTCGCATTTGTATTCTTAGTGACGTTCATATCTCATTGTATTTAATGTGAGTAGATTCAGATGATCGAGTGTCACTAAACATGCATTCATATACTATTTTTATATACATACATATATATATATATGTTTACTAACGAAATGCAAGAAACCAAAAGTTTTCCCTCCTCCTCCTCCTTCTCCTCCTTCTTCTTCTTTTTGCTTTATATCTATAGTCTTTGACGAACATTCATAAATGAAACTTGAGAATATTCTTACGTTGTTACAGAGACTTGTTTCAACTCATCATTGAATGTGGACTGACAAGATCGAACACGCAATCATAAGAAAGAAGACGATCCGCTGATTAAACAATGTAACTACACAAGAGCATACAAGTGGACTGCCTTACGATGATTGTATACTAGAAAAGACGATGTTTGTAAGTACCCAATTGAATCGTTTTTGTCTCAATGGAAACAATCGATTTTAGCGCTTTTTTGTGTTCTCTTATCTCCCTCTCTCTCTCTCTGTCGTTTAATGTAAACGTATTTGTTAAGATCGTGTGCATTCTGTTAGAACAATCGGGCAGTCAATCACATATACATACAGTAGAACAACAACAAAAGCCGAAGATTGATCGCGCAAACTCATCGAACGCTTTGTCTCTCTCTCTCTCTTCGGTTGTCTCTGTGTTCAGTGTACCCATGTCTATGCGACATACACATACAGAAATATGCCGATCTTTTCTCCTTCAATTGGATGGATGCATGTACGACTACTGTTGTTACTAGAACGTTACTTACACAGAGAGAGAGAAAGAAAGAAAATCAATCCTAATCCACTTCAACTAGAAGAAATGAGAACGAAAGATGAGAAACGAAGAGGAATAAGGAAAGAGGCGAAGAAGCAATTGATCATGTATGCTGTTACCACACATTTCTTTTTTCTGTCTTCTACTACTAGTTATCGATATGCTTCCGTTCATATAATTTTCCCGTGCGTATTCCTCTGCTAATACCATCGATACTTAGAGTAGAGAGAAAAGGGAAAAAAGACGGATATAATAGTTCACACACATATATATATAGATATTCTCCAAGTGGTCATCATCAGCAGTTGGCATTTTTCTTAGTTTGCTTTTTGATTTCGCTTATTTGTCTACTGACAGCGATCATTATGAACGAGCAGTTTATAGTCTGATTTTGGTATGTAAAGGAATTATCGTCTATTATTATCAACAAAGTTAAAATAACATTCGGAATACGTCTCTTCTTCTTCATTTTTTTATTTTCTGTCTTTAATCTATAGAAGAATTCCAGATGATTATCATACGGGTAATAATTTAGCTATTTGATTTTTTCTCCAAACACAAAGATCTACTTAGTAGATAAAAAGATAATTAATTATTCGAATGTTTATTGATCTAATATGAATGTATCTTTTTTTTTTTGAATCAGACATTTTTTTTTATTGATTCATTAATATATTTCGATTTGTCAAGACATAAATCTCAGATAACAGATGATACTGTTAGAAAAATAAATTGTTTTCTTTCTTTTTTTCTGTCACTCGATACAGATAGTCAAGATAGTTATTTCTTTTCTTTTTATTTTATAGTAGATTTATTTAAGCTTATTATTCATACATCTGGTAAAATGTTGCAAAAGCATGTAGTCATCGACGAGAAAATGAATTAGGAAACGAAAGAAAAACGAGATTGCTTAAAGTGACAGTAGAAAATAAAAGAAAGGAAGGTGAAAATAAAGATAACGAGCTGACATTTCATCAGTTTGATTTTTTCCTGTTGTCATACGTCATATATATATTGCATTGTCAAAAGAAATACAACTCGTTTTTTTCGCCGACTCGGTCTTGAGCTCAATCTAAGCTAGCGGGCAGTTGTCGTTGCATATCCTTCATGTTTCTTATCGTTTTAACATAATATAATATAAAAAAGAACTGTAACAAGAGAAAATAAGAGTGTAGAATCAAAATAAATAGAACGAGAAAGGAAAAAAGAATCTTTTACTATCTTTATTATCATCAAAGTTATTTTGGCGTTTTACAAAAATATTTTCCTTCGTTTTCTTGAATTTTTATGATAAATATCCGATCAAGTAAGTCTCTAAGGATCTCTAGACTAATTTATTTTTCAAAATAGAAAAAAAAAGAATATTTATCTGTAAAGAGAAAAATGAAAAGAGCAAACAATCGCATTGACCCTTATTATAGACATCTCAAGTAAATTTTAGGTCATTTTTTATTCATATCAGACATATCTTTGATTTTTTACATCGATGAGTCAAAAGAAACATAGACACACTTGTAGCACTATTAGTTTTTGATAAGATTAATTAGCTTTTCATTATTTCTTTCAGAATATAAGTAGGGTTTTTTTCTTCGACTAATTAGAAATTTCTTTTTTTTGATCTTATCGATAAATCAAATAGAAAACAGTTGACATTCAACTATCATCGATTAAGTTAGATTGAGGTGACACAATCTCCAATTGAAGACAAGCTTATTTAGCTTTTCGAGGCTTGTTAGCGAGCAGTACAAACGTATGATAGAAACGCAGAGAGAAGCAAATAACTGTGTTGATGATGAATTATTGAACATAAAAAACTCTCGTTCATGTCGAATAGTTTTCATCATCTAAAAGACGATGACGATGAAAATGCCTAGTAACAATTGCCAATAGGTCAATTCCATTGAGACAATCGTACCGAAGGAGAACAGGATGTCGCAATCTTCTTATCTTTTTTCTTCTTCTTCTTCTTCTACGTCTGTTCGTATACTAAGGCTAGTTGTAGCTTGCTCAAGGTAATCTTCTCTCGAACCGTTGTCGTCATCATCATCGTCACACTCTCTCCTTTCACATCATCATCGTTATTATCATCGTCGTCACCTTCATAATCATTATATGCGTTTTACTGAACAATCAGTCAAGCATAGAATTCATCTTGGAAATGCTCAAGACGAATCCATAGAAGTGCATACAGTACAGTAGAGAGAAAGGAGAAAAAATAGAATATCGTATCTCCATATGTTATGAATCAATTGTGCAGTTACTGAAAGTGCAAAAGAAAAGAAAGAGAGTCAGCTGGATTCATATTATTCTTTGTCAGTGGGACAAAAAAACGGGGAAAAAACTGATAGAGAACGGTAGTAATCTAGGTCTGTTTCGTTAATATATGGTACTGTCAAAGTGCAAGAAAATCTAAATTTATTTTCGTTAGTTTTTTCTCGTTCTTTCCTCCTTTTCGATGTTATCTGTCTTTTATTAGATTTATCATTACTAATAGAAGTTTTCATTTCACAATCGAAGAAAAGAAAGTAATCAGATACTTGACTTAGCATATCTAAAAAATCGCATATTTATAGTTTGTTTGTTTGTTTCTTTCTTTCTTTCTTTCTTTTGTTTTTTACATTATTGTTTTCTTCACAAAAAAAAGAAAACAAATCTCTGCTGAGTGTTTTTTCTTCTGATTTAGTAAGAGAAAGAAATGAACGTTGGAAAAGTATAGCTTTCAAGTGACATAAATATTTTCATTTCTTCCGTTATGATCATCGAAAACAAGTTATTCGATGACTAAGTTTAAAGAAAGAAGAACAAGAAGAAGCAACATCAGCAGCAGCAGCAGAAAATGACTTGAAGCACTGTTTTTTTTCCTTGTTGTTGCTTATCCAAAGTGTGATCGATTGGACGAGCGTGGTTGATTTTTTGACATGAACGATCTGTGTGTGTAAGCATGCGTGTATATGTCTATCCTATATATAATCAAGGCTAAAAAAATGAGATTAGTACCAAATGAATTGAGTTAAAGGAGAAAAACGTCCATCGATAGAAGGAGAAAGAAAACGAACAAATATCAACAACGATCATTTTGTTGTTGACTCGAGCTTGTTATTATAGTTTTATCAGCACGTTACGATTGAGGAGGTGGAGCAGCACGATTCTAATGAATGTATTTATACATGAATGAGTGAGTGACTGCGTGTGTGTGCGTCGATCATTTCCCTAAAGTGCTGACAGAAAGATGATGATTATATGCACACCAACTTTACAACAGCCGCGTGCTCTTCTGTGTATATTTTCAAGAAAAAATAACTAACAGCCTATCATCATCATCGTTCGTTGTATCATTATATTTGTTATCTAACAAAGAGTCTATTCAAACATACATGCACACGCGCGCGCGCACACACACGCATACAGACGACATGCATAAATATAAACAACGAGAACTTTAGATTTAGTCATTACAAAGAAATTTTCTAGCCTGAAAGGTATGGATATATCTGACATCGAGCAAGACATATAGAGATAGAGAAAGATAGATATATAAACATCTGGCTTGAGATAGGAGCAAAAATGAAGAAAAGGGGAATTTGCTAGATGATTGTTTGACATTGAGATTTGTTTGACCTTGTTTGATAGGTCGGTAATGATTATGACTATAGTTAACTTTATCACAGAGAGAGAAGAGAGAAAAAAAGAATAAGGAAAAGACGAATAAAGAAATAGAATTAAGTATGTATATTCTCTCATTTATTTTTATGAGTCAGTAAATAAAACGATGAATAATGATTAAGTTTCTTTTTTTGTTAGACACGAAACGTGCGCAAGAGTGTTCCTCATTTTTATTTAATATTGTTAACAAAGATTCATGTTAACGAACCAAACAAAGAAAAACTTTCTTTTTCTTTTTGGTACTATGTAAGTTTTTTTTGTCTGTTTCCGTGTCTGTCATTTGTTTCTAACTTTCCAGCAAAATTATTTAATTAAAAATAGATAAAGAGTTATCAATAAGCTTTTTTTTCTCTCTTTGAATCTATATATATATACAACATAAATAATGAGTGCGTTTCTAATTATCTCTATTAAACAGTTCGACTTTTCCCATTTTTTTTCCTGTATAAATACAAGTATACTATCCAAATTATTTATGTGTCAAGAGGGTTATACATGCATGTACATATATCGATCAGATCTTGATGAAGGTCAAATGTAAGAAGGCAAATGCAACAAAAAAAATGAAATGCCATTCTGTCGGATATATGCATACATACCTTTGACGGTCGTTGTTTCTATCCTTTTGTCTTCTTTTCTGGAGAAAACGCAACATTGTTTATCTTATCCAATATACGAACCATTAAACATTATACATACACACACGCACGCAATTGTCATGTTTGTATTAACATTGTGTAGTTCTGTATTCTAGGTAATGGCTGGCATCGAATACTGCTGGCAACGGTCATTTAGGTGGCTGCTCAAGGTTAATAAAAACTATCAAGTTTAGATTTCTTTTCTAATATTTATAATTAATCATCAATAATCGAGCACACGATTATGAGTACAATGAAAATGTCTCAAATGTTATCCGTACCCTTAAGTCGTGTACGTTCGCCGAAATTAAAACGTCAAACACCGGTTGATGACGAAATTGACGGTCAACAACTAAATCAACCATCGAAATCAATTGCATCTGATTATGAATCAAATTCATCTCGTTCACTTTCGCCATATTGGCGTATTGTTATGGATCCTGAATCATCATCAAGCTATTTAGACGTACCTGAAACAACAAATAATAGTCGTCGATCATCGAACAATAGTGTCGTACGCTTTACTCCACATGATGGATCGGATTTATGTTCTATTCTTGATATGACTGTAAATATTTACATAATGAAATTATATTGAGTCAATTCTCAATGATTGCCTATTTTTCTTTTTGCCTCGTTTTTAGTATGAATCAGAAAATCTTGAAAAAGCAATTATTAGTAATGACAAATATACTGTACGACGAATTATTGATATTCATCAGAATAAATTTAATTTAATCAAAGATCGCTCGAATTTGATTCAAATGCAATCTGGTTTTCCTAATCATTCGAACCCATTATCTCAATTACCGACACATCCACGAACATCAGGTGGTTCACCTTCGATTACAAGTAATACGGAATTGGAAGCTGTTAGTAAACAAGCGTTAGCTAGTAATGAAACCGATGAATTTACGTCAGTTTCATCACCTGAACAGACGCATGTCATGTTCGAATTGCCAAATAGTAGTACATTAAGTTGTACAACTGGTCCTCTTTCAGCTGCTCTAATTAATCATCATCAGACCTATTCAACTAATCTTCTTGGTTCACCAATACACGAACGAACTGAAACCGAACTTGATTCAATGTTCACTGCTCCAACAAGTTTAAATAAAGAACTCATCTTTCCTCTCAATGATATACCTCAAGATGTACCACCAATCTTTCGAAATGTTCTACATGTTGCTATTATGTATGGTATGTAGATCACTGAAAACCACAAAACAAAACATAATTTTTTATTGGTTTAATGTTTTTTCTTTGGATTTAGATGCTCGTGATGTGATGCGTATCTGTTTAAAATATGGTATCGATCCTAATGCACCTGGTATACATCCAAATACCATACATATCTCCTCAAATTCTCAAACACCTACTTCGAATACACATTCATGTTCGAGTGCACGTCTATCACCTGATCTACCACGTGCATCACCATGTCGTAATGGTACTTTAGATTATAATACATATTATACCAACGAACGATTATTCACTTTACCACCATTATTTCTTGCTGCCCAACGAAATAATCATTATGCTTGTACACTTTTGCTTAAATATGGTGCCAATGTCAATGCACGTGATGAACAATATTGCAGTCCATTACATTTAGCTGCACGTTTACAACATGATGTTTGTGATATACTTATATCTCATCATGCATGTATCACAATATCGAATAAATATGGTGATACGCCATTATCATTATGGTCGAATGTGAAACAATTGCAGATCGCATTTGTTGAAAGAGAATTTAATAAATTATGTCGTAAACATTCATCGATTTCGAAACGTTATCGATTTCTATCACGTGATAATAACAATGATCAATATCAAACAATTTCATCGACAAACAATTCGACTAGTTACAACAATGGTCTCGTACCAGCACATGGTTTAAAAAATTTAAAACGTGTTTTTCGATATAGTGGAAGTGATTCATATGATTCTAAATCATTTAAAAAAAGTCTTTCATCACAAAGTTCAATTGGCAAATCGAAACGATTCAATGGAAGTCATTTACAAGCCAATGGACTGAATGCATCCATGGGTCGAAGTGAATCTCGACAGGTTTCAGAAGAACGTGATGATCTTGATGTACCACATTTTGGACGGTCACTTCATATTAAACGTAAAGTATGTCAATCGGATAAAATTCATTGTCATCATCAATCTCTTTCTTTTCATTTCCAATATCGATTTGGAAAAAATAGCCTAACAAAACAAAATCACACGTATTTAGAATAAGTCGAAGGAACATGAAACATTTCCGGTTGCATGAGTGTTTTAACAATCTAACTGCGTCCGTGACTTATAATATAGTCTATCTCCTGCTAGTCGAGGTTATACTGTTATAATTTGATAATTTCTCGGTATTGAAAGCGCAAAAAACAGAAAGAAAGAAAGAAAGAAAGAAAGAAAGCAACGAGCTCAAACCCGTTTTCTTTCTCTTCATCGTCTAATTATAGAAGCCATAGGATTAGTTCTTTTTTTTTGTTGATGTTCATTTCGATAATGAGTTTGACATTGTTCGAATATCTTCGTTCTCAAATATTAATATTGAAGTATATTTGACAATCAAAATTCAGATTTTCTTTTTGAGACTATCAACACATTTTCTTATTTTGTTCCTCGGTGACTGGAAACACTGGAGTTGTGTCAGTTCGCATGATTTATTAAGTGTACTCTATAGGGAATCTTTCTGTCTAACTCAGAAGAAATATTAATAGACATGACGTTTTTCCTTCTCTTTATTCGTCTTTGAATTAAAATCGGATAGAAAAATTAATGATTTCAACTGGATAATATCTTTTATCTTGATTAGATCTAGAAAATAATATTTATTGGTTTATTAAATATCGAATAATTAACTCATACTGAACTCAGTAAATTTATTCATAGTGTTTGTCTTTCGAAGTGATTTCTCGATAATTTATTTTATTATTATAACATTACAAACAAAATAATGAATAGTCATCGATGATGATTTTTTGATAATGTATATATAATAATTAATCAATTATTATCTTTATTTATTTGATCGATTCTCGTACTTTCTTTTTTCTACTCAATTTCATAACTGTTTGACATGTATATATTTATGTGTATCGTTTTAGACGGGTACCTCAGCTTTGGCTGTCAACATTCTTCATGCCCATAAATCGTCGCGTCAACAACAGCACTCGGTAGCAGCAACGGCTCATGCATCAGCAGAAAGTGAGTTACAGAAACGTCAATTGTATCGATCTTTCGCTTCGCTCTTCGGGATATGTTTATATTGGCGGAACTAGTTTCCTTTATGTGTCTTTCTCTCTCTCTCTCTCTGTCTCTCGTTTTCTTTTGCTTTCGCCTTTGGCCTCAAGGCGGTCTCTTTATTCGCTCTAGTCGGCTGATCCATCGTCAAGTACGTTTTACTCTCGTCGCATCATTGTCGTTATTTGTCGTAAGATGATCAGAACTATCTGCCATTCTAAACTGAGCTAGTTAGTTAGACTTTATAATTGTAAAAATTTGACAGATGCTGCAACCTTTTCGTCAAGATGCCGTTCTATCTATCTATCTATTTATTCATTCGATCATATGCACACCAGTTGTTTACAATTATGTGTCAAAAATCTTTTTTTTTCTATTATATTCTAATCATTAACTCTAGAAAGATCATGTGTATGTTTTTTGCATTGCCAAGCTAATCATTGAGTTAATCGAACTTTACAAGGTTTATCTCGTTTTTAAAAAAAAAACATTTTCGAGGATATATTTCATTCTTATTAACAATGTTAGTAACTTTAAAAGAAGAAAAGAATCTATTTCCGATGACAATCGATATACACATCATAATTCAAATATAAATAGCTCTTCTTGTTTCTTTCTTTCTTTCTCTCTCTCTCTCTGTCCCTTTATTTTCCTTTCTATTCTGCTTTTCTTTATGTTGTGCTGAAGTACCAAAAACCTGGTTTTAATATTCAATAGAATATGTAAATATATGTATGAATATTTTTTAAATATTGCAAACAAATCATGATTCTAAACGAACTATTATTTCTAAAGACGACATTGTGTTCTATTCTATTTCTATCGTATTCCTAAGAAGATAGTTTTATCTTTCATGTAGCTTCAATCTTTTTTACGTCTATAATTATCTCGAATATGTCTATAATTTCACTAGTATTATTCATACAAGGAAAAGAAGGTAGAATTCCACGAGCGATTGCCACTGACTTACACAAAAACGGTCTAGTTGGTTTCTAAACGTTTTTGCATATGTATGCGAGAACGATATTTGTGTTCTATCGTCGTATATAAAACTCGAACGGGTGCCACTTCCGATGTTGTTCCCATGAGCATTTAACATTTTTCTTTTTTTGTTCATTTTCATCTATGAGAGAAAAAAAAATTAATGAAGAAAGAAAAAAAAGAAAAGAAAATCTTTTCACTACACTTTGTCAATAGTCTATGCCCGTTCATTTTGTATTTAGAAGAAAATTCTGTCTTCTATTTTCATTTACCTGTCAATTCTTCACCTTTTTTTTGCTTCACTTCTAAGCCACTTTCAATTCTTGAGTTATGTAGAATTCTATTATAAAAATAGAAAAACTTGCTACATTATCTAGTTGCAATAGGAAAATTGATTCATTCTAATTTATTTAAAATATTTAAACATGATCATTATGTTTTATCCGAGATAAAATAATAAGGATGAATGAATCTACTTTTCTTTTATGTCAGTATGTGATTGCGTGTGAGCGCATGTTATTTATTTGGAAGAAAGAGAATAATCACCCTTGAATAGATTTATGAAAACTAACCTAGAGTAACATACTTAGAGTACAATTTTCAAGTGTAACATTGAACCCTTGCCTTTAGATTTTGTTTTTCTTTTGTTATTAAAATTTTATTCCCCTCACTCATCTGCATTTATCGATTCTTCGTTTTCCACTCGAACTATAGCCTAGTTCTTTCCGGTATATCACTATGTTGAGGCCAAAATTTATGAGACAATATATCGAGGAAAAAAGAAATATTACTATAAATCAAAAAAAAAATCATACTATTATTTCATTTTTTTAATTTTCTGCCAAAAATAATCGCTTTTCTATCCGTTCAATCACTGAGTAAAATAATCTTTAATTTACGTTTCGTAATAAGGAAAAGAAAGTCTTTTCTAAATGATACGTTGCTTTTTCAAAGTACATCTGATTATTATTTTTTAACGTTCTTTGTAGTGTAAGGGTGTGTGTCTGTCTTTGAAAGGAGAAAAATATCATTAAACAATATGAATATGGCGTGTATGTTTTTCCTTTCACGTCATTTAAGAGCCTAGAAATAAAAACGTATAAGAGGGCTTTTCCCTTTTTTAATGATGCATCATTTCTATTATGATTCTATTTACTAGAGTCTCTCTATCAATACCCGTGGCATCATAAAATATGTTTGTTATATAATCGATTTCTTATTTTAAAATAAAAAGATTCTTTATTCTCACAAAATAAGCTCACATATTTGCTAATTATTCTTAGCATTTTCTTCTGCGTCTTTTCTTTTTTTAAGTAACTTCGCTGTCATTTTATCGATAAAAACGATGTCACTAACAAATATAGTATCTAACTAACAAAACAAGACGAAAAAGAAAAATTCCACCAGTTGACAGATACATGTCGTAGAATTTTTTCTCCGATTGTTTTTATTAGTATTATTGTTATTGTTTGTTGCATTTTTTTTTCTTCGTCTTCTTCGTCTTTCTTCGTATTATTCTTCTATCTTCGTTTGCTAATATCATTTTTTGTTTTGCTGTTTTTTTCATAGCCAATGCGCTCAACGATCGTCTATATAAACGATTTTCGGAATTAAGTCGACTTGCGACCAATAGCGAATGTATCGATCAATTGATGGATCTATTGCGTATGCAAAATTCAATGGACGAAATTTTGACTTTAATAAGTCAAGCAACATCACCACAAGTACATGCACGTATTGCCGAACTTCTCTATACATTACTCAATGTAAGTATCGATTTTCTTTGCATGCGTGTTTAATAGTACATTAACAAAAGCAAATTTCAACAGTCATTTATCGAATATATCCTAAATGACATTTTGTGTTTTCTTCTCTTTAGATTTTTTTTTATTAATTAGATTAAATACTTTTATAAGACAGATAGAAACATATGATTTTATGACATAAATTCATTAGCTTTTGCGTATTCTTATTTGAAGTTCATTGCGAAAAGACATTTAACGTCATAAATAGATTTAGAATTCGACTAGAATATTCTTATGTTGCTTTCAAATGTATGAATTCCATGAGAATGATTTTCAGAACATTTTTTTCGTTCGAAAATATGCTAAATAGTTTTTTTATTGAATAATATTATAAATGCAAACGAGATGTATATATACATATATATATTCCATATTCGAATAGGAATCGATCTAAAAACATTGTGAATATTATTTACTATTGATGCATTTCATTCTTAATGTCGTAGTGTCGATCGTCACTCAATTCATGCGTCTACATAGTTGCCTCACCCGATGATTTCAAATTCGATTAGCCTTCAAAAGCTGTATATGCGTATATATATATGGTCTATAACCCTCTCAATTCTGTTTTTTTTCTATCTATTCAATGTCACGATTGAGATAAACAGCGAGCAAGCGAGAACGAGAGAAATAAATCGATAAAATTCCAATGTTTTTCATGGTCAATCAACTGTTTTATTCCATCGCAACTAAATACGAAATACGAGATTAGTTAATTCAATAAATTATCTTCAATTTCAATTGAAACGAACATTGATCGAAATGTTTAGATTATATTGTAGATAATTACTAGAACATCATTTATCCTATTCACTGAAAAAATAAAGAAAATAACAGAAAGAACGAACGAACGAACGAAAAAAAGAAGAAGAAGAAGAAAATACATGCTGAGTGATGTTTGTCTTCGCTATTGCATGTTATTGATACCATATCCTCTTGTTAGATTAAAACAAGAATAAGCAAATTATCAATAGAAAATAAGATCAAACTATTGACAAATCATCATCAAAAAAACAATAATCAGCAGAGGTTCTTTATACATATTGATGCTCTTTACTAGTGCTTGTTTATCTATCATATAAAAGACCAAAGAGAAATAAGAAAGAGTCGGAAAGTATGTTTATATAACAGTATGTATTAGAGAGAACAAAAGAATACAGAAAAAACAAGCAAGCAAGAAGAAGATATGTATATAAGGATTGTCGTTCCACTATTGTGATGTTAGCATCAGCAATTGCAACTAATGATGCTTTGTAAGATGTTATATTCATCTAGTCGACATAGTGCAATATGCGTAGGAAGATGCTGATCAATATACTTAGTATTTTCTGTATGAACGATCAAATATGATGACGATATGAAAAGACAATCATGCTAACAGATTGTCTATGTATATTTTTTCCTTATTGTCTATGCTACAAATGAATATAAATGAGAGTGCTTATTCTTGTTGTTGAATCATTTCCGCTAACGTTTTCTACTTCATGCTCATGATGAACTTATTTTTCTTTTATATGTGTAATGTCTCTCTCACTCACTCACTCACTCAGTCTCTTTCTTTCTCTCTCTTATTTTTCTTGCTTTTTTTTTCATCTAAATGAGAATGAATGTAGTAATGTCGTAACGATGACGGAAAACGAACAAAAGAAGAAGACGAAAGAATTGAACTACAATATATAATTGTTTCTTTCAATCTTGGATTCATATAAATTCTTAATAAATATTTATATTTAACATGAAAAACAGAAACTATATAACTTTTTTCTTTTGTTATTCTCTCTATTTCTTTATTAAGATCTGTTGATCTTCCGTTTTTTTTTCTAGTATACAATTGACAAACTATGCTTAAGATGTAAGAACACAGAACAAGAAAGATTGATATACTGCAGCATGCCCATTAGCATTGCTAGTTAAGTATTCGAAATGACAAACCAAGAGGAAATAGCGCTGATCCATGTCACGTCAACAGATGATTATAAAGACAGGTAGTCTTTATACATGCAGCAAGGAGAAGAAAAAACTCAAGAGAATGTCACACACATGTAGACGTCATTATCAGATTGCATAGTAGCATCTAAATATTCTCACGAGAAAAAGAAAAAGAGAATCTGTATATCTATATCTATTCATAATTGCAATCTAAGAAGAAGAAGAAAGAAAAACTTTTTTTCTTCTTTACAAATCAAACAATTAAATATGAAATGTCAAACGAGAAAAATTAAAAATCATTTCCTTTCAAAAAATATTACTATTCAATCTATTAGAACTTATAATCATAGGGTGTCAAAATCAATGTTAAACAGAGTATAACATGATTTTCTCATGTAGCGATCGTAGCGAGAAAGCACAAGCACAGCATCACGTCCGTTCGGAGCACGAGAAACGGAAGAAAAGCTCTCGCGCGCGCGCGTCAATAACTACGACAAAAGAAGAATAGAAGAGAAATAGAGCGAATAGCAAATCATTTTTCGAAGAAAAGGGGAAGAAGAGATTCTAATAGATAGATAGATTGTCTATCTATCTATCTCTATATCTATCTGTTGTCATTCTTAGCAAACAGAGCATCATTTACACTCCATGAGTACACAGGTTTGTTTAATGCTTAATCAACTTTTGAATTCATTTTTATTTGAACTGTTTGTTTTTTGGTAAATCTAACTCTTGATCTTCTATGTATCGATTTAGACGTGCTATCAAGAATTCTTACGCAATCATGATAAACGTGATCATGTCGAAAAATTTCAAGTACATACAAAGAAATTATTGGATATCTCTCTTGAATTATTATCAAGTGAGATGCCAAATATGCAATATTTAGCATTGATAACAATCAATCGTCTGTATGATGTCTATGTCTATCACAATCTAATTAATCCTGGACGTTATAATGCTTGTTACATACCGTTAGCTCGACGACAATTAAATTCGAATTCATTAATAAATAATAATTCATCAACATCGAATACGAATTCATCCGATGAGAATAAGAATGGAAACGATCGTCTACCGAAAACATCAACATTATCAAGTATTCTACGAAAGATTTCACGTGAAACAGATGAAAAACGTGCTGTTGCTGCTGCAGCAACTGGTGGCGGTAGCAGTAGTAGTGGTGCTTATTCAAATTCGAAATTATCAAATAGTTCAACACAACAAACATCAGGTCCAGGACCTGGTGGCGGTGGTGGTAGTAGTAGTAGTAGTAACGGTAATACAACTGGAAATACAGGAATTTTGTCACGTGAAACATCAAAGCGATGGATTCCATTATATAGTAATGATACTCTTACTCCAGCACCTCCTCTTTCTCCTATATCATCATCGACAAACATATCAACAACACAAGGTATAAAAACATCATCATCATCGGATTTAACTAATTCTCAACAACCACCAACAAATCTATCGAAATCTCATTTACTCAATGCAGACAATTCAACAACAACAACAACAACTACAAATTCTTCATCGATGTCGAACGATAATTCCAATACTGTCTATACATATGAACCATTTTCACTTTTATATCAAATCGAACCGATACATTTATTACGTTTAATGCGAACACGTTTAGATGCACATCGACGAGAATTTAATAATCGACCGAAATGTGTACCATCCACTCGTTCACCATTATGTACACATCATTGCGTAGTTATTCTAGCGGCGCGTATGTTAACTATACTCTGTCAGGATCATAATTTTCAAATGAGATTCATTAATACAAAAGAAAATCTCGTCATTATCATTGATATGTTAAATATCAATAATGATCCGGTAAGAAAAATCTCAGATGAAAAGAATAATAAAAAAAAGAAGTAATTTGATGACAGTTGTCTGTTTTATACTATCGATTAGATGGAACGATGGAAGCGAGAGAAAAAAAAACCGAAGAAATAAATCAAAATTCAATTATGTAGATAATGTTAATCAGAAAAACATTCTTTTGTATATAAAGAATGAAAAAAGAAAGAGAAGATATTAGTTTGAGACATGACTTTTCCTTGATTTGCTATTAGACTACACTAATAAAAACATGTTTTTCTTTTTTGTTTCCATATTATTATTATGACGTTTTTTTCTTTCGTTCTTTCTGTTAAGCATTTAATTTGTTTAATTTTACAAACATTGGGTGTTGTCGCATTAAATCCTGATTCACATGAAATTCTTACACAAGCAGATATTCCCGATACAGTTCTACATTTAATTCTACCAGCTGATGAAATGTTTTACACGAATCAAACAACAAAATTTGCTCGTTATGTTAAACATCTTGGTGCACGTATACTTGTTTACATGGGTTTATTAACTAAAGTTAGCAATAAAGTGAATTTATTCGATATACTTGGTAAGAAAAAAAAAAGCAAAAGTTAAAATTCATAAATATATCATTTGTGCTTATATTCTTGATGAGATAAAAATAGAATAGAATTTGACATTTATTAATTGATTTTCGACAAATTGAAAGAGAAAAGTATTGAGAAATGAGTAATCATTGTATGTTTTCTATTTGAATAGACGTTGAACCTGAGCCACTTGATTGTGATAAACCACAATCATTTGAAAATAATTTCGTTCATCATATGGCTATCGGTGAAACGGTGGTTGGCACTCTTTGGACATCATTCGCTGGTGTTTGTATTGAAAAATTACTTGATGAATTACTTAAAGTAGAAATAAATGAAATTTTAAATTTTTTTTATTATTATTATTATTATTATTATTTAGAATGGAATCAATCAAAAGAAAACAGTGTCAAAAGAATCACAAGATATATCACCAGCAACAACAACAACACAAACAAGTCCAACATCAACACCGATTCTGATGAATTCAAGTGATAATCTTCTATATAATCTTTCATATTTATCATCTGTGATACATCCTGTTATTATACTTCGTTTACTTGAACATCGTCTATTCACACCATTGTTTAAGAAAAAAGCTGTTACAAGTAATCCACCTATTAATTTAAATCTTCCTCCTCCTCCTTCGACAATACCGTCAGCGAATACTACTGTGGAGAACAAAACTCCATCAATATCGGTAACACCAAATATCGGTGCATTAGCATCAATACCAACACTACCGAAGCCTGATGTTTTCAAACGACAACGAAGTTCATTAACTAAAGACACTCCATCGAATGATCGTTCATCATTATTAACTAAATTTACACACTCAACATATGACAAACATCGAAAATCATCGAAATCACCAACATCAAATCCCATAACAGCATTAACATTAACAAATTCACCGAGTTCAACGACGAATCTATCGAATGTATCAACTGGTGGAACAACAGCCAATGATCTATCATCATTACTTTCATCATCATCAACATCAGCACCATCAACATCATTGTCAGCATCAGGATCAACAACAAATAATACGAATCAATCTCGAAAATGGTTTTGGAGAAATTCAGAGAAAACAATTCCATCGAATCTACCGGCTGATCGTAATCCATTATTACAAGCTATTGTTGAAACCGATACATTATCATCACTGAATAATTCATCATCGATAACAAATTCCGCAGCAAATTCAGCGGGTGTCGGAGAAATAAAACTATTCGAAAAAGAACTATTAAATCTTCCATCATTTCAATTAAGTGACTCACAAAATCCACTTCTACCAAGTCCAACTTGTTTAAATTATGATTTTACAAGTTCATTGGATACAACTAATCCGCATATAAAACCAATCTATATTAAAGGGCAACAAACGAATGGTTTAGTTAAATCAAAAAATAATGATGAAGATCGTAAGTTCATTATTCATAATAAACAAAAGAAGAAAATATGTTAATGAGAAAAAAAAATCAATGTTTGCATGAGTAACATCAACTAGTAATAGAATATATTAATTACATTTCCTTTTCATTTTTTTCCGACAAGAAAGAAAAACTAAATATATTTTTACTAATGATTTCTTTTTATTTCATTAGTATCATCTGCATTTTTTGATAATCCAACAACAAACAATTCGAATAGTAATCATCATCATCATTTAACAACATTAAATGTTCCATTTGTTGCCGTACGAACACCATCCGATGATAGTTATCATTCATCAAGTCACAACAGTAGTCCATCACGACAATCATCAACACGAATATCATCAACGAATAATAATCGTCAACAACGTTCATTATCGAATACGCGAATGTCCGTACGTGAAACAGTAAAAAGTCTATTTCGTTCATCGAAAACTGTCGATAATATGTCAAGTAATGGTAATAATTCACCGAGAAATTCATCGATTGGCATATGTCATCGTTCGAGAACGAAATCATCATCACCATTAATCAACAATCAACTATCACATTCACAACCAATTGTAACTGAATCGTTAATTAATGAAAATAATATTCATTTCGATTCAACATTTACCAATCATAGTGAACAAACACCATTAATCGATCGTCATGATCAAATTAAACAAATCAATCCAATGAATGACGATAATAATAATCGACGTTTAAATCGACATGGTTTACATTTACCACTTGATATCGATGGTTTACAGCGTAGTCGTTCATGTACCGATGAAATTATTATTCCAATCACTAATCATGAAAATAATTCATCATCATCAGTAGCTGTACCAACAATTTCAACAACAGGACATTCAACATTACAACCGAATCAAACTGATGTTATTTCATTACATTCGTCAGATAGTGCAGCTTCATCAATCTCAGCATATGCTCCACAACAGCAACTACAACTATCACAATGTTTAACACAATTATCAGCACCAACAGCATTGACAACAAATGGAAGAAATGATATGAGTAAATCTCAAGAATCCTTATTTAGTTTTTCATCTCCAATGCAAAAACAACGTTCATTTAAATCATTGATTATGACAGCAACAACAAAAGATACTGTTAGTAAACAAGGCAATGATATTCTACATTTAATTGCTAATTGGGTGCTACGATCACCGGAAGATTTTCAAGATTATCTTGTACAAAAAGAATTGCGAAGTTTTTTTGCACTATTAGAATCTTTACATAATTCATTTCGAAGTTGGACAAATCAAATTAAAGATATTCTTGCATTACAAGATGTTGAAACGCCATTAGATCCTGAAATCGACGAAGCGAATACTGAAGATATGTTTCGAGAATATATAAAAATGCAACGTGATATCGTTTCGGGTCGTTTAATTTGTTCGAAAGAAGAAGCAGCTACTCTCGCTGCCGTTCAATTACGTCTCGAAGCATGGCCTGAAGAAAATCTCGAACTAGCTGAAGAAGATGAATTACATACATTAAATTTAACTCTCAACGATCAAACATCACCATCATCATTGACACATATAATGACTTCATCATTATGGCGTGATCGTCGTCGTCGTAATCTAATAAAATTTCGTTTTACAGATATTCCTTGTTGTAAACGTGTCGATTCGAGTATACATAAATCGAAAAAACCATTTCTACCGCCGGATTTTCGTCATAGTAATGAAATATTAAAATTAATCAAAGATAAACAACGGAAATTATTTCATATCAATGATTATGATAATCCGACACGATTAAAAGAATGTTACGTACGTTTATGTCGAAATTTGCCGAGTTATAATGCCGAAATCTATGTTGTCAAAGAACTTCATGGCAAACGATCGAAACGAAAAGGCACTCGATTATTATGTATTCGTTCGGATAAAATCTGTTTATTAGATATGAAAACACGTATGATCTACAAAGAACAACGTATAGCTGATCTTGAACATTGGATAACTAGTGGACATCATTTAAGTGCAGGAACAAATGATCTTGTTCTCGAATTTCGTAATAAAACAAAATGGCGTTTGCAATTGAATAATACTGCCGATTTACGTGCAATAACTGTATATCTATGGAAAATTGTTAATGTCGAAGGTTTTGCTCTATTTGATAAGCACATTCCATTGAATACACCTATTCGTCGATATTCACAAACACATCTAACAGGACGTCGAATGACACTGGTACCAACGTCATTATCATCGAATTCGAATAAAAATCCCTATCAAACAATATCTGATATGTATAAAAATTCAACGAATCAACAAACAAAACAGTCAATGTCACCTCAAACAACAATTGATCATATACAAAATTTAACACGTATTATGCAAACGAATCGTACGACAACATTGTCAGGAATTCTTCTCAATTCATCGTATATTCATCCGACGGATCATACGCAACCGTTATGTTTTTCAGCTGAACTCGAAGAACTCAAATATCTATTCGATTTTCCTGAAGAAGTCGCAATACGTTTAACAGAAATCGAACATGAAATCTTTCTTAGTGTACCACCATTACAATATCTCAGACATTTAACACTTGATATGTCGTTTTTATCGGCAACGGATACATCCAATCATGGGAAAAGTATTCGAATTCTTGTACAACGTTTTCAAGCTGTCGGATCATTTATTCAGCAATTAATTGTCTCACAAACGAGCTTTCAAGAACGAAAAGCAATCGTTGCATCCATACTTCGATGTGCTATCACCTGCTGGTACATGGGCAATTTCAATAGTGCAATGCAGATTCTTGCTGGATTGAAAATTGAAGCATTTCGTCCATTGTGGTTATCGATCACCGACGAAATACCTGGTTTTAAATTCTTAACCGATGCATTTAATTCCAATGAGAAAACACCACAATATTGTGATGCTGTTAGTCGAGCATTGGACATACCAACATGCAAAGTTGTGCCATTTTTTGGTACTTTTCTTAAAGATCTTCGATCGATATTGAATACTGTACCGAGTATAGTCGTTCTTTGCAATCGAAATACACAAAAACCGATCGAATCTGTAACAGATTTTCAAAATCAAGAACATTTCCTAACACGTATTGGCGTTGGTGGTTTGATTAATACACGAAAAATCGAACTTGTTCATATGGTTCTCAAAGATATTGCCATGTTTCATAATCGTCATCGTCGTCAACCATTATTCAAATGTTGTAACAATCTCAATCGTGTGAAATTGCCATGTCATTCACTCGTTCCTGATATGAAAGAAAAACATTCGGCAACGGTTTGTGTTTCATCCGGTGATGGTTCAACTGATAAACATGCTAAACGAAAATATAATCGTCATCAATCATTTCCTTGTACATCAGCAACGGTCACTGAATATGATCAACATCTTATGGCAAATATTGCAATTAAAGTTATCGGTGATAATGAAACAGGAAATGCAAATGATGACGATAGTTCTTCGGAAACAAATTCGATTCTACCTTATCGTTCGACGCTTGATCTTGATGAACCGGAAACATTCTATTGTTTAAATGTGTCATTCTATCAACCAATAACACAACCGAAACATAATCATGAAGTATCACTTTTATCAATGCATCATATTATTGATTTCAATAATTTACAAATGCTTCGGTTAGTTCTTTTTGTTTGATAAAAATAATCTTCTTCTTCTTTTTATTTAAATTTAAATCAAGAAATGGAACAACATTGATTCTTTATGATGAAGATACGATGCATACATTCTTAGTTACCGTTCGACTTGAACTTGATAATTGTACATTGACATGGTAGGAGACTTCAAAGAAAAACTTCATTCATAAATATTTGATTTACTTTTTCAGGACAAAACCATCGTGGGATACACATCGAAGTATCGAAAATGTCAATACAGCAAATCAAATGTCAAGTGAAGATGCACACTATTCAATTTTAATGAAACGTTATATTCTACGTGATGTTGCATTTGTTGATATGGACGAAGGTTTTCTTCAATTAAAATACGTCAAACATATTCGAAGTGGCATACTTCATTGCGATCTTTTGCCAATCATTAAACGTTATAAACTAAATGATATATCAAATCCAGAAAATTGCTTTACAATTGTTTACGGTTCATCAATCAGCGAGAATAAGTACACATAGAAGATAGATTCGAATGGCTTTTTGTTTTCAATACAAACCCTGTTCTTTTTTCTTCTTCTTCCGTAGATCACTTTGTTTTATCAGTCCGAAATATTGTTCTCAAATATGGTATTCGAGTATTGATAAATTAATAACACAATATCGTAAGCATCGAACATGTTCGGATCGACGAATTGTTTGGTTGAAAAATCAATATCTCTCATTGTATCATGAAAACGAACGTTTTCAAGGGCCAACACCGATGAATGCTGTTTTAGTGTTCGGTGGTCGACAATGGAATTCAAGTTCGTTGTTTTCATACGAACGTGATCATCCATCATCGAAAAAACCGACTAGTGTAATGAAATCATGGTCAAATATTGCTCTACGACGACGAAATAAATACGAACAAGTATTGTTAACATAGAATTGAATTGAATATGATTTCTATTCGATTGATTTAGGATCGAAAGGCAAGTTTCTCGACTGAATCCGACCCAACAACGGTCTCCAAATGGCAACAACATAATTCAACATTAGGTTTACGTCGAAAATCGAAAACACTCGATCATAAACCGAAAACTAATCTTATTACACCGCCAGTTAAACCACCTCGATCATTCACACAACATCAAACAACATCGAAACATCGTTCAAATCCGACGAATTCCTCCTCATCATCATCATCACAACGAGTTACAACAACAACAAATACACTCAATAGTCTTATTAATACGAAACGTTCAACTAATCGTCTAACATCAACGAATTCAAGTAATCAAGTTCAAGATTCGTCATCGCCATGGATTATCAATGAGACTTATATGGATTTTCCTGAATTTGTCGAACTATTTAAATCATTCTATTTTCATTGTCGTCGTGATTTAAAGGATTTATTCGATAAATTCGCGTCAGAAATCAATCTCGAACAGGATTATACAATTAAAGAACAATATAAAAATGATTCATTGGATATTCAAAGACATTTAACTGGTTTAATTACGCGAAATATTGTTGATGATATAACTGACGCAAGTATACGACGAATTTATGATATGATTGCTATATCATCGATACCGTGCTATGCGATTAGCACGCATACGAGAGGAAATTATTTGATAACCAAAGAACAGTTTCGAGAATTTTTAATTGAACATCAAAAGGAAGAGAAATCTTCGTATGAAATCGAGCAGATTATCTATGTAAATATTTTGTTTTCAAATGAATAGTTTTTCTTTTATCTGATCTTTTGTTTTTTTTTGTTTAGCGTCATGAACCTAATCGACAGAATCGATTGAATAAAGTTCTTTCATTCGAAGGCTTTTCACGTTATCTGTTGGATAAAGAAAACTATGCATTCGTTAATGAACATACGAAAGTCAATGAACAAGTAAAAGAGAAATTCTCGTTTGATTTCAATAATTTTCTTCTTTCCATTCAAGGAACTCGATTATCCACTCTCTTATTATTTCGTTGCATCTTCACATAATACCTATCTGACTGGCCATCAATTACGTGGCGAATCATCAGTTGAAATGTATCGTGAGGTATGAAAAAAAATCTTATTTTTATTTCTTCTTCCAAAAAAAAACAAAATTTTTCGTCTAGGTTCTCCTTTCGGGCTGTCGCTGTGTTGAACTCGATTGTTGGGACGGAGATGATGGTTATCCAGTCATCTATCATGGCCGAACATTTGTTAGTAAAATATCTTTTAAACTTGTTGTTGAAGTTATCAATGAAAGTGCATTTATCACTTCGCCCTATCCGGTTATACTTTCAATTGAAAATCGTTGTTCTGTTATGCAACAAACGCGTATGGCACAAATATTTGTCAAAGTTTTTGGCGATAAATTAATAACGAAATATATGTTCGATACGGATTTTTACGAAGATCCTGTATTGCCATCGCCGAGTCAATTAAAATATAAGATTTTAATTAAAAATAAGAAAATTAATAAAATGCAATCGACAACACAATTGAGCAAACAAAAAGTACAATTGAGTGTGAACTATCGAAATTCGGTTTATTCATCACCGGATGACAATGAAGAAGACGAAGATTCCGATGATGATGAATTGATTGATGATTATAATGATGATCAATTAGTCAGCGGTGAATCACAACGATCGAATTCGATGACTGATTCGCCAATGTACAATTTGAAAAAAGCAAATCCAACAGGAACTGTCGATCAAGATGCAGATGACGATTTGTATAAGCCGAACTTTTGTTTGTTCTTTGAAAAATTTGTTATATTTTTATAGGAAATCATATCAACAACAACGTCGTTATAGTATTTTGAATAGTGAACCACGGCAACGTTTGAAAAGTAGCAGTTCAATTGATGCATCTCAACTTTTAAAAGCCAACAAACCCATGACTGTCGTTCCGAAAGTGCCAGCTGTTTTAGTAGCCAAAGAATTATCGGATATTGTTATTTATACTCAAGCGATTAAATTTCGAGGTGAATTTTTATTTGATTTAACTAAATGTACGATACGTTTCGTTTGTCTAGGCTTGAGTACGTCAACTTCAACTATTGTAGCAGGTGGAAAAACAATTCGAAAAATTCCTAAACGAAATATTCAACTTGTTGCACAGCCAAGTACAACGAGTACGAGTATGATTTCAACGAAACGTTTGATTGAAAGAAAAAAAAACGAAATTGCTTTCGAATTTTCAGGCACGGAAAGTTCTCGATCGATTGATCAAGTTTCACCTGCTCATCAAATTGTCTCTTTAATTGAAAATAAAGCGAAGAAATTATGTAAAAATCAAGCTGTTGATATGATTCTGTATGAAAATTGTCTTTTTTTTTTCATTGTCAAAATTCAATCATTTCCTTTTTGTCTTCAGTCATACGGAAACACAGCTTGTTCGATGTTATCCAAGTGGATTTCGTGTTGATTCATCGAATTTTAATCCTTTGCATCTTTGGACATACGGCATTCAGTAAATATATTCCCATTGTACCTTTTCAATCTATCGATGCTGTTTTTCTTTAGATTGGCTGCAACGAATTATCAAACACTTGGTATGACACGAGAAAAAAAAGCCGATATTTTTTCCTTGCAATTAAATGAAATTTCTATTTCAATTAGATGCTGGACAAATTCTTAATCTATCGATGTTCGAACAAAATGGTAATTGTGGTTATGTTCTTAAGCCGAGTATTTTCTGGGATAAAGAACATCCACAATACGGTCATTTTAATCCATCAATTATCGAACGTGAAGGTTCATGTTCAGAATTGACAATTACTGTATGTTTACAGAAGAAAAACAAATGAAAATAAATTTTTCTTATCATTCTTAGGTTATATCGGGTCAATATTTAACGCAGAATGTTAGTTCAACAACAAGTGTTTATATTGAAGTTGAACTTCTCGGTATACCAATCGATTGTATGTCAAGAAAAACGAAACCATCCGTTAAAAATTCTCTAAATCCTATTTGGCAAGAAACATTCGTCTTTCAAGTAAATTCATTGAACTTCAATGAAATTCATCGTGTTGTTTTCTTTTATCTTTGCATAGTTATTCTTTACCGAACTGGCTTTCGTTCGTTTTCATGTTTATGATGCTGGTAGCAATCATTTAATGTCTCAACGTGTTATGCCACTGAAATGTCTTCAAGCTGGCTATCGACATGTTCGTTTACGAGATATAAGTAACAGTCCATTGGAATTAGCGACCTTGTTTATCTATTCGAAAATGACGGACACAATTTTGATACGAAATATGGAAGCAGATCTCTCGACATCGAATACACCGCATTTATTTCGAAATAAAATCTTGAGACGAACAGCTGAACCGGTTGAAGCTGTTGGCGTAAGATGAATATGATTGAATGAAAAAGAAAATCGAGTTTATTTGTTCTATCTAGGCAAGTCGAGAGTCGATTCGACCGAAACATAAAACATTCGAAGTGAAAGTCTACGGAAAAGAAGGTCGCGATGAAGAATTTCGACCGTTTGCTGTTACACAATATACAACTGTTGAAGAACTCATGGAAATGGTAAAAAGCACAATGATATCACGATTTTCTTTTGTTATTTCTCTGATCTTGACTTTAGATTGCAAAAGCAAATGATTTTCTCAAAGTTGGCGAGACAATCAATGATATTATTCTAACTGAATCGTCGAAAACATGGAAAAAGAAAGCTTCATCATCATCATCGAAGAATGCCGATGTACGAGCGAGAGTTCTTGAGAAACATGAACGTATTCTCGAAGTTATCGATCGAGTCGGTCGAGAAACAGTTATTCTATGTAAAAAGAAAGCTCAGGCACAAGTAAATATTTCTTTCAAACACAAAAAACAAACCGAAATAATCATACTTGATTATGATTTTAGCAACATTTACCCTTTTCATCATTGGATAAAGCAACACAGAATTGGGAAAATTGTGATCGAACATTTCTCGTTACAATTTACAATATTTCATCTATACAAAAGCATACAACATTTCGAACACCAATTAATTCAACGGCTATTCATGTTATCACACAAGTAAACGAGAAGATTTAAATTGATTTATTATTTTTGTGAATTGACTTTCTAGTTAATGACAAAAATTCGTATGACTGGCATGCCGAATGATTACGGACTGATTGAAGAAACTGATTTAAATGTCGGTAGTTCAACACGTCGTATACCTATAAAACGTCGTTTACTAGCCGATGATGAGAAAATCTATGGCATACAACGTTTATGGACATCGACGAATTCGAAATTTGTCCTAGTGAAAAAATCTGAATATTCTGAAACGAATAATAACAAAGCATTTACAGATAAATTTCTCTTTCGATCATTAACAAGACAAAAATCGATCGATCGTGGTTCACATGAAGGTAAAAACAAAAAACAAAACTCGAAATTTCATTTGTTAAAATATTTCTCTCCGTGTTTCATCAAGATCTTCATGTCGATCATTTGAATAAAGCACGTACAACAAATAGTCTTCACGCAACATACAATGGTACATTATTATCAAATCGATCAAGTTTAGCACCAACACCACCCATGTCCAAAACAAATTCGAATAAAAAACATTCAATAAAAAAAATCTTCTCAACAGTTAAATCCTGACGAATGATGATGATGATGATGATAATACGATCTTGTCAATGAAATTCCTTATCGTGTGCAGTTTGTTCTCATTTGCCTTATAGAAAACAAAACTCTTTTTTGTTCTTGTCTTTTTCTTTTGTTGTTTGTTACTTCGAATTTCTCTTTCTCTCACTCGTCAAGTGAACAGTGTTGTTATATTTCTGGATTCAATTTTTCTTTTCTTATTCTTCTTTTATTCACAAATTTGTTTCATAGACAGAAAGAGAATCTATGTATGAGTACGTGCGCGCGTGTGTGTGTAGTGAGAAACAAAAACACACAATTGTCTTAGGAGATGAAAATCAATTTGACATTTGTTTTGTTGTTATTGATGACGAATGAAATCCTTTTTGACGAACGAGAGAAAAACAAGACAGTTTTATTGCAGATTTTAAGTAAATATAACGTAAAATAATTTGTACAGACTATACGATAACAGTTGTTCTTCGTTTTCTTTCTTTCTTTCTTTCGTTCTTTTTTTTCTTGTTTTTTTTTCTTTTGTCTTATTAATGAACACAGAAAAAAAAGATAGAAATATCTTTGGAAATGAATTCGGATTTTATTTATACAGAAAATAAGTGCAGTGCAAAATTAAGAAAAAAAATAATAATAATCATGGAAAACGTGTAATAACTTGAAAAGAAAGGAATAGTTGAGAAAAGTAATGTTCGATTATTTTCGACCATTGATCGGTATTTGTGATGGCGGATGACGATTCGATCTAGGTTCATTCGCGCCAGGAAGACCTCGTGTTTGATCGAGTTTGTCTGCTAAATCATCAACTCGAATGTCTTTCAAATGAAGTAAATGTTCCAAACGACGAATTTTTGCTTGTAAAATCTTTTGTTTTCAAATAAACGAAAATCAAAAATAGAATCAATCAATCGAAATCTACTTGAATTTGTTCGTCTTTGGCAATACATTCTTGTTCTTTAGCATCGAAATCAATTCGAGAAACCATGTCTGAATTTAAATTGTGCGTTGACGTCGATTTCTTTTGTAAACTTGAATATAATTATTTTCTTGAGAAATTAATTGTTCTATTTATTTATAGCTTTTTTTACTTACTTTCCCGCCTGTGGTTTACTTTTTGAGCCTAAGATTAAAAAAAACGAATAGTGTTAATGAGTTTATGAGCATCGTTGATGAAATATTTCAGGTAGGAAAAGATTAACATGCAAACATGCAAAAACGGATAATAGGGAACGTAGAATCGATATGCAAATAGTTGCCTATGACATACTCGAAATTTACAGATTTGATTAACTAAATCAAGAAGAAGAAGGAGGAGAAATCAAAAAGAGAATGGAAGAAAAAAAGAGCAACTCCGTTATACAATTAATTTTGCTTGTAATTTTTGAAGATTAATACGAATCTAAAATCGGAGTAGTTGTTTCTATTCTCGAAAGAGAAGAGAAACTAGCTGGTAAGATTGTATACCTTGAGTTAGTGGTGATTGATCATGCGGCTGACGAAGACGTGGTGTCATTGCGTTTGATTCGCTAACTTTTGCTTGTTGATGAAGAACTCTGAGACAAAAAAAAACAATTTTATTCAATCGAATCACAATGATGAATTTGAACAAACCGATATTCTGGATCACTTGGATTCGTTTCCATTCCATAGAGATGACTAAAACATTGATATCTTTATTATTTTCTTTTTCTTAAAATCGTACTCATCGATTTTTGTTCGTAGATTATAGAGAAAAATCTCGACTAATCCCGTACGTCCAAGACAAATGCCGCGCATGACACTTTCAGGAACATTTAAACCAAGACGACAGAGAATTTTTCGATTTAAAAGACCCCAATTAATTAATTTCTGTTGGGTACTATTCGCAGCTGCATAATTATGCAAATCGATCTAAAAGAACATTTTCAAAATGACTCAAAAAAAGAAACGGCTTATTCATACCCAGCTAGGAAAATAATATTTTATCAATTCAGCAACCATAACTAAATGCAATGAAACATTTATTTATTTGTCTCATGAATAAATGATTCGATGTCTCTTACCACCATCAGCAAAATCTTTTTCAATACGTTTTTTTGGTCGACTTAATGGGATTTGATCGATCCATGCATAAAGATCTTGTAATAATTGATCATCTAGTTCCATATCCCATGACATCGTTCGATAGAATTCGCACCTGAATATTCAATCTACAAGACAAAAAAAAAGACGGAACAAACGTACTCTATTAATATTTAAAATAAAAACAAATAAAAGAAAAAAAAAACTAATTTCTTCTTTTCTATTAAAACAATTTTGTATTTTTTTCTTTCGTTCTCTTGGTTGTATTCACATCGCCATATTTCAATTCTGTTACCATAGCGATTGCCACTCATCATATAGACATAATAAACAGAACAATTTCTATTCGTTGATCAATTTATCCATTCGCGCTTATTTTTTTCTTGTAGTAGTTCTATCGTCGTCATCGTCTCAATACTGAAAGAGGAAAAAAAACTGATTCTTCTTCTTTTGTTCAAGGTTTTTTTAATCAGTCTTCTTCATCAATTTAATTCGATTCGATTTTTTTCAGATTCAATGTTCTTTCGATTCATATTATTTTCAATTGAAAATATATTCGAATTTTATGCTTAAGAAAAAAAAAGACGATAAATAAATAAATAATTATTTATTAAATTCATACTACATATAGAAAAAACAACAACAACAACAACAACAACGAGAAAAATGTCATCGTCAACTGCGACGATCTCATCGAAAACATCATCAGTCAATGCCAATGATCGTAAACGGTCGATTCGTTCATCGCCATCGCCACCATTAATGAAACGCAATGGTCTAGTGTCAACAGCATCTGATCAATCCCGGACGAATTCCGAGCGAACAAGTCGATCGACACAACAGATTCAAACGATGGACGATCAACGTTCGTCATCAACCGATTCGAATCATTCAACAGTATCACTCGGTATGACCGAAAACAAAATTAAAATTCTCGTTTTTTCTGTATCAATTCGTTTGATTTTTCGTGATTTAGATTCAAATAGTAAACCACCGGCGATTATCTACGATAGTGAAGAAGATTTTCAAGCAACAAAACCGAATTCAATGCTTGTTTCGTCAACAGCGTCGAAAAAAGATAATGTTATCATTCAACAATTAACTAAACCTCGTAGTCAGTCAAATTCATCAACAAAATTAGTTAAATTAGTTGCACCACAATCGACATCATCGATAAAAATGCTCTCGAGTGATGGTGGTTTCACATCGGCATTACGTATTCCGACTCGAATTCAATTAACGAAAACTTTACATAGTTCATCAATAAAAACTGATATAATCAATCAAGAACAAATGAATCATTTCGAAAATCTTCAAGATAACCAACAAACTGTTGCCGAATATCATTCATCGACAGCAACACTACCGCCAACACCACCGCCTCCTGTTATCGATAGTACGAATGCGAATATTGAAATATCTGAACAGCAAACTCAAGATCAACAACAACAACAACAACAGCAGCAGCAGCAACACAATGATACTAATGATGAGACAAAAGAAAAGCTAACAAATAATAATAATCAAAGTAAATTTTCATTTCAAGAAAATGATGTAGTATGCGTATTAATCTTGTTCAATATTGACTTTATGACTAGACCGGAAAGAGTTTTCACAAATATAAAAACTCACGTTTTTTCTTTTTTTTTATTTTCCAATGAAAACATGAGTAAAATTCTAAAAATAAAAATTTTTCTTCTCCAGAGAATGATTCAACCAATATCGAACAACAACAACAACAACAACAAACACCACAACAAAATTCAACTCAACATATTGTCGTAAAACCAACTAATCATCTTTCCGATTGGTCAGTACCACCAACAAGTGAACTCTCACCTCGTTCGTTAACATCATCGTCTCCTGATTTAACTCAACAAAACCTACCTGTTGATGATACACTTGGAGATTTCGATTACTCGAATCAATCGTTTCAACCTACACAATCCCGTTTTCGTTCCGTATCGCCTGGTTCTATGCCAGATCCTCAAAATAAAACAAAAGAAACGTTGAAATCGAAATCGAAATCGAAATCATTAACACGTCTTTCAAATGAAAACAAACGAACATTAACATCACTCGAGTCAACACAAAAACGACGACGTAATAATGAACATTTCATTGCACAACAAGACACCAAATCTGATGATCAATTCATTGTCAAATGTCTTCTCAATGAAATTGTCGAGTAAATCATCATTTAATCGATCGAGTCAATCGATTTTTAATTGTTTTGCTCTTTAGACAAATTAGTTCGGCAAATAACGAACAAGTTACTGCTCTGGCGAAAACTCAACAGAAAATACCCATTGACAAACAAATTAAATCAGCCAATTCAAAGAAAACATCCGAACACGGTAGAAAAATGATTCGTTATTTTCAAAAAATCATTTAGGCAACAAAAAAAAATCAATTTCAGAATCTCGTCCAATGATACTCACAGAAAAGAAACTAGACGAACTAGCTTATTTACTTCATTCGAATAGTCAACGTTCGGAATACGAACGAACGGAAAATTCTGCTAAAGTTGAAGAATGTAAGTCATGACATAAAAAATCATTCGTAATTACACAAGAAAAAGAAGAACAGGAAGAAAATTTTATCAGTATATATAAAATATATCCATTCGATGTCTCTCATAGGTATGCGCGCAACATGGTCGCAAATGAGTAATCAGAAAAAGAAAAGCTATTATAATCGAGTTATTCAGATCTACAAACGACCCAATCGCAATGTTATTATTACATCATCGACAACAGGTAAAAGAACGGAAGTTCTCAAAAACAAAAATATTGAATTTAACAATATTTTTTTTCTTTTTCTGTTTCAAGAACTTAGTCAATTGGATTCAATAGATGATTCGAGTCCAATAAATTCAATTGATTATAAACGTCAAACATCAACTCCATTATCTTTTCATTCAATTGCATCATCGACTTCGGATGAATCATCACAACAAAATATAATCACTGATGTTATCGATGAATTGAAAAATGGTGCCAAAGGTTTAGATAAACTATCATTTTCATCAACAACATTTTCTGATTCGATACAAAATTTTGTTCAATCGCCAAATGAACAACGAGTACAAATGTTAACTACACTTGAACAACAAATGGAAAAGTAAAAATTGATAATAAAAATCAAACGAATGAATGTTTTTTCTACGTTGATTTGCATTTCAATTAGACAATGTTCATCACAATTAGTTCGTGCACGTCTATTTTGGACACAAAGAGTACAATACTTTGCAACGAAACATCAAGTCAATTCTTCGGATCAATCTATGAATGAATTAACATTAGTTGTCAAATATTTCTATTTATTCGTTTTGTGTAAGTTTATTGATGAACAAAAAAGAAATTTCATACAGTTGATTTTTCGATTTAAGCATTAAAATATCAAAAACAACAAGCTGATTTTCAAGTGTTTCTCAAAGATTTAATTGAAGGCAAACCAATGTCATTTGATGAATCATATCAATCGAATACATTGACAAATATAATCGATGATTTAATTCTTCCATCGAGTCTCGCTAGTGAATATCTTGCAGCACAAACTTTTGTTATCAATCAAATTGAACATGTACTACCATCAGTGAGAAATATTGAACTCGAAAATGAACTTCTCATGAATAATGATGATTTATCTCCGCCGAATCCATTCGCTGATATTAATGAATTAGAAGATTATTTAAATCGTTGTGCACGTACGTCAAAATTCTATTTTCAGAAACAAAGAAACAAAAATCTCCCTCAAATTTTAGATACAATCACAAACATTCCAACTTATCCGAATCAACCATCTCATCAAGCACACGCATACTATCAACAATATCAACCACCACCACCATATTACTATCAAACACCGGATATGAATAATTATTATTATAATTCACCATCGATGTATTCATCATATGCGTATGGTCAACCGAATAATAATTATTATCAACATCATCATCATCATCTTTCAACATCTACGAATTCCAATGAACAAATGGGATACTATTATAATCATCAACAACAGCAACAAGCACCAATACAGTATTCGTATGCAAATCAAACGAACAGTACAAATGACATTCCAGTCGCTCAACGATCATATAGACCGATGAATTCAACTCATCAAAGGTAGAATTTTCTTTTTTTTTTTCATAGAAAACAATAATTCAATCATTCTATTTCGAAAAGAACGTACAGTAATTCCCAAATGGCTACAACTCCAACTGGTTCTTTAACACCTTCAACACCGATTATGTACGATTCGTCAACGATCGTTCCATCATCACAGGTATTCAATAATCGAATAGTTTGTTCACGTTGTTCAAGGTTTTATTTTCTTATAGTCACCTTCCTCTACATCTCCGCAATAGAAACAGGAGGAAAAAAATCTAAAATATGTATGCATATACTAATTGCTCTACTAAATTCAATCTTTTGTTTTGAATCTTTTTTCTATACGAAAAACCAAAACATTTCTGATCTAATTCTATTCCTTTGTTTTTTTTCTATTTTTTAGTCAAAATCAATAAATAATAATTATCCACCATAATTATCCAATATAAACCATTCAAACGTATTTCTTCTTTGTTTTCCTGTGTCACCAAATGTATTCATCATTTTGTATTCTGCATCAGAATACATCTTTGTTTTTCTTTCCGAGTTACCTTTCATTTGATTGTCTTTTTTATTATTATTATTTTTTGTTCATGTTCATTCAGTTCTTCATTTTTCACGTACACACAGGTGCTTGTCTCTCTCTCTCTCTCTCTCTCATTGAATATATACATATATACATACATTACACATATATTCGTTGTTGTCGTTTCATGTTTATTTTTCATTGATATCCGTGCTGTATATTTTGTTCGTCTATTCATTTTTCTAGGTTGCTTTTGTTTGTTCGATCTATTTATGTCTTAACAGTTCTCTTTTTTGTCTTCATGTATTTTGTCTATGCATGCAAAGAAACATATGTACATGCACAGTTCGTTTTTTTTTGATCGTTGTTGTTGTTATTATTATTGTTGTTGATCTAGTTGGATAAGAAGAGAGGCACACAGATGGACGAACAAGTATTTCGTGTGGTTTCTTGTTTTTGTTTGTTTTTTTTTATTAGAATTGTGCTCTTGCGAGAATAGAAAGGACAAGTTTTGCGAATTAGACGAAAGAATTCATGCATATTGTACATAATTTTCGGTCGTTTCTTTTCTTTTTGTTGAATTATTTTGCATAGACATCGAATAGAAACATCATAGTCCGTTCTTTTTTCGTTTTGTTTAATTAAAAAAAAGAAACACACACACATATACATCACTTTTCGAACTGATATATATTCGTGTCTTTTGTATAAATATGCTTCCAATTGATTTCAAACCGGTGATAAATCCACCTTTGTATTTCTTCGACTTTTCCCTTCCTCTCTTTGTTCGTCCGTCCTTCGGAATATTTAAGTGTTAATTTCATTCGAAAATAAGAACAGACTTAGAAAACATTTCGTGTTTTTTCTCTCTCTTTAATCAATAACATTCCTGATTTTCAGTTTTTTTCTCTCTTTTAAACAACAATAATAATAACAAGACAAAAAACAAGTCGAAAGCAATGTATTCTTCTTCTTCTTTTTTTCTCTGTGTTTTTTTTTGTGTTTATATCTATTTCTAGTGTTCTTCAGTTCATTTTTTTCCTTTCGTTGCTATTCTCTTTTTTCTGTGTATTTATATTTTGAAAGAAAAAACAAACGTACGACAACAAAACTGATCTGTTTTATTGTTCATTAAGATATTTAAAAATAACACTAAAATCTTTTTTGTTTAAACCGGCTGAGCAAATTTGACGGTAGAGTTCAGTAGCTTTTTCAGTTAATGGTGTCGATGCTTTAACTTCGTTGGCTGCATCTAGAAACAAAAAAGTTAAATCGAATATTTTTGAATTGAATTTATTTACCGAGAGCAAGTAAAAGATCTTTCGTCATTAATTCACTAGCAAACCCGCCGTTGTATTGATTAGTTGATGGAGCAGTAGGAACAACACCAGGACAGGGATTATATGTTTGACTTGACCAACATTGACCTGTTGAAGTATTGATTAATTTGGCTAAAACATCTTTATCAAGACCAAGTCTACGAATATTCAATAAAATTGAATGAATACAGAAAAAAACAAACGGTTTCATGTTTTTACTTTATGCCGAGATTCATTGCTTCCGAGGTGCCAATCATACTGAAATATGACACGATTTGAATAAATCTTTTTATTTATTATGTCTACCTAATAGCTAACAGAAGATTGTTGCAGATTTTGGCTGCAAGACCACTGCCATTCGGACCAGCATGAATAATATTCTTTCCCATTTTACTGAGAATAGGTTCAATGGTTTTAAAATCATTTGTTTCACCACCAACCATAAAAGTTAATGTTCCTTTTTGAGCACCAGTAATACCTAATCAAGCAAAATCTCATTTCAAAACAAAACAAAACACACAATTGTGCATACGAACCACCCGAAACAGGTGCATCGAGAAAATGTAACTGTTTGCTTCGTGCTACATCAGCCATTTCTTTCGATGTACGTACATCGATTGTACTACAATCAATAATTGTTGTACCTTTTTTTGCTGTACTAGAAGGGAAATACAAAAACGAACAATCGATTTATTTATTCATATCGAAAAAAAAATCTTACCGAAAAACGTTTGATTGACAAACATCTCGAACAATCTTTCCATTAGGTAACATCAAAACAACGAATTCCGAACCTTCAACAGCATTTTGAGGTACTGAAACGATCTTTGCTTGTTCTAAATTATGTTCGTCAATCATTGAAAAATCTCTCAAGTAAATTTACTTTGTTCTTTGAAATGATCGAATGTTTGTGGATTAACATCGAAAATTGTTACCTTATGATTTGCAGCTATTAAATTTGTTGCCATATGTTTTCCCATGTTTCCTAGACCGAGAAAACCAACGGACGCCTAATGAAAAATCAATTGTACCGATTCTCTCGAAAGTGAAATTTCCAAAATATTCTACATACATATCGAGCCAATGATAGATGCACCATTTTCTTTTTAATGTGAAGATTATAATCTCAAAAGAAAAACATTTCAAGTAAAAGATCTTGGTTGTTGTTTTTTTATTTATTGAAATAACGCAACAGAAAAAAGTTGAATTAGATAAACTTATAAAATTCTCGAAGATTTAATGGTTGTTGACGATTATGATATAAGAAATAAGCGAAAATTATGATCAAACTTAAGAATAAACCATTGAGAATACCATCAATTGTTTCTGATACTGAAAAACCAAAGATTACAGAAAACGAGTCGATTTTTCTTTCAATTGACTTACTAAATCCTGGTGACTCATCTTTATCCTTGGAATTGCCTTTTTCATTCGTTTCGTTGCTACTATCCTGTTCATTTTCACTATCTTGTTGTTTATTTTGTTGTTCTTGTTTTTTCGCAGCTCGTTTCTCAGCATGTTCAAGTCGTTTCAAACGTTTTTCTTCGCGTTCTTTTTCAGCTTGTTTTTCACGTTTCTTAGCTTTTGCCTTTTCATTTGCTTGTTTCTTTTTCAATTTAATTGCTTCTTCTTTTTCATACTCTTCCTTACGAACTTGCATATATTGAAGAATTCGTTGAGCACATGTTCGACATTCTTTCTTGTTCAAACATTTGCCAGCTTGACTTTGTAGATCATCATCAAGTGGATTATTCTTCAAATCTAAATACTAACAAATAAAAGATAAATTCGTTTGAAGATGCGAAAATAATTTCGAACCTCTAATTTGGTCAATTCAGCAAATGATATTGGCAAATTTGTGATTCGATTTTCGAATAGATCGAGTTGTTTTAAATTTTTTAATTGACCAAAATTGTCAGGTAATTGCGTTAGACGATTTTTCGATAGATCAAGTGTATGAATACCTTCGAGTTTAATAAAATCATCCTGAAAAATAGATTTTTATCGAAATAAATCGATTAAGATTTGTTTTTTGTTTCTATTTGGAATACATGCAGGTAAAAATTCAATTTGATTATTCGATAAATCGATTGATTTCACTTTACGTAGAGCCAACTAAACATTTTCAACAAAAAAAAACAACAACAACAACATAGGAATTAAAAGTAATAAATAATATACAATTTCATTGACATTGGGAACAGATTTTAAATTAAGAATTGATAAATCGAGTTTACCATCGTCGGAAAGATAATCTTTTAACTTAATACTCGATTTCGATGACATTTTATAACGCAAGAAATAAATAAGAGATGTAACTGCCTTATCGATGTACGGCAACGGTTGGTTGAAAATCGAATATTATTGGACTGGAATGTATAGAATACTGTTTAGGGGCGTGTGACACGTTGGTGGAGTAAAACGAAAATTTTTATTTCAATAAAAATAGTTTCAGAAAGATATGTTTAGTGTAGTCTTACAATTTTTTTGTTGGTTATTAGATACATGAAAGTATTAAGTTTGTTTTTTTTGAAAAAAAAGTAGCGTCATCTGTAGGACATGCTTGAATGTATACTGTGATTCAGGGTGAGGCTTCATACTTTCATAGTTAAAAAAATCCTTTCCATAATAGAATCTTTTTTTTCTTCTTCTTTCTTCTAATCACATTTCACGAACAACATTCTCTCACGTTCGTACAAATAGAAAACGATATCAAACTGTATTATTTCATTTCGTTTTCTTTTTTCATCATTCATAACTAACTACTGAGACCTTGTAACGCTCTATTCGTCAATCGAAATGCCTATTGTTTGCTTCTAGAATAATGACAACATTTGCAACTGCATTTAGTTCGTCGGATCAAGAAGACAAGAATTATTCAGATACATTCGGAATGAATCCAACCAATGATTTTTCTAATGTCGACCTTGATCAACAAGTTGTTTCTTTTGAAAATCATCATTCTTCAGCGTATCTTAGTTTTAATAAACCAGTCATATTGGAAAATAATCTATCATCATCATCACCCGAACGTGTTTCAAGTTAGATACGATTTTCGTTTGTATGATGTTAATTTTTGAAATTTCTTATAGGACATAGTTTATCATCGAATTCAACCGATCGGCGACTAACCGTGCCGGATATTTCGAAACTATCGATGACATCAGCTGCAGCTGTTGCTGCTGTTGGACCGAAATTCGATAAATTGAAACAATGGGGTCGAACAACATATAAATGTACAAAACAAACAATTTTCGAAAAACTCGGCAAAACAACTCGTACAGTTGATGTTGAACTCGATGGACAAATTGAGGTTTGACAAAAGACACACGCGCGCGCACATCTCGACATGTTTTCTCTTTTCGCAGCAATTTCGAGAGACTAAACGTCGATATGAAGCAATGCTTGCATTAGCTCGTAGTTATGCCAATCATTTCTACAATCTCATGCAAACACAAAAATCTCTCAGTAATTTCAAATCAAATATTTTTTAGTCTCATCTTTAAAAAAAATCTTCGTAGGTGAACAATTTCTCGAACTAAAACAACGTTCACCGAATCTCACCGATGAATTCTCTTGCAATGCTCATACGCAAAGTCTTCTAGTCGAAAATGGTCAAACATTATTTCTCGCATTGAACTATTTTATCTCGTCATTAACTACACTCTGTACAAAAACAATGGAAGATGCATTGAGTACGATTCGTTCATATGAAACTGCAAGGTAGGGAAGAATTATAGAAACGAATGAAAACTCGTATTCTTGTAATTAGACTCGAATATGATGCATGTCGAAGAGAATTGGAAATATTATCCGGCAATTCTCTTTCGATGGAAAAACAAAATGATTTAGAAAAATATAAAAATAAATACGAACAATTGAAATGTAGTGTTCAAGTTAAACTTCAATTATTAGATGAAAATCAAGTTAGAAAATTCGATTTCAATTTAATTTCGATATTTCTCTTGTTTTCTTTATTTGTAAGGTTAAAGTTATGAAAAATCAACTACTTCTCTTTCATAATGCAATAGCTGCATATTTTTCCGGCAATAAACAAGTACTCGATGGTACTATGAAACAATTCAATTTAAAAATCGCGTCAAATAATGAAAACAATCATGAAAAACAGTCATTTTTAGAACAATTTCATCGTTAATCATCTCGGTCTAATTTTCTTTTCTGTTTCGTCAGGTTTCTATCTATTCGTTTCGTTTCTAATTCTTTTAGTTATTCATTGTATATCTATGTTTTTCTTTTCTCGAAGTCATATAAAAGATAATAAAACTATTTTCAAACATCTTAACTAAACGTTTTTTGCTTTCTTTTTCTCAGATGACATATGATTGTATTGTTATTCCTGGTGGTGGACTTGATTCCAATGGATCTCCATCATCTTGGGTCATAGCTCGACTTAATCGTGCATTAGAAATGGTTTCATTAACGAAATATTTTCTAGTTTTAAGTCGTGGTACAACACATCGACCGCCTACTGTCGATCAACATTCGTTTCCTATTGACGAAGCATCAGCAAGTGCGGCTTATTTAATCGAACATAATATTCCTTCGGAGAAAATCTTAATTGAAAACTGGTCATTGGATACAATTGGAAATGCTTATTTCGCACGACAATGTATTTTAGAACCAATGGAATTGACAAATTTAGCAATAATAACAAATGATTTTCACATGACACGTACGAAATTAATCTTCGATTGGATATTTTCGTTAACAAATTCGAATGAAATTCGTTGTGATAAATATCATATTGATTATTTTAATGTTAATAATCAAGGTATGACTGACGAGCAATTAACTGCACGTATTGATAAAGAACGTCTTTCGTGTGATGATGTTCAACAGAAAATTCAATTGAAACGAACACTTTCTCAAGTCGCACAATTTCTATTTATTGAACATGGTGCATATAAAGCAAAATCACTTCATTCAAGACGAAGTCAACTTGATTCTTTAACAGCCTCAACATATTAATATTGACTTCGTAGGAAACGAAAAAGATCTGTATATTAAATAGATACATACGAGAGAAAGAAAACGTACACACACACACACTCAAACAAACAAATAAAGACAATGCTGAGTTTTTTTTTTCTTTGAAAAATCGAGTTTGAATAAAATTTTATTTAGTTTTACGAATAATGTCAAGTAGACGAGTTGCGTTTGCTTTTTCGTTAGTATTGATTTTTTTCTTCATATAGATAATACGATTTTTCATATCGCCTATTTGATCGTCGAAATCGAGAAGAGCAGCACGAAGTGGTTCGAGACTTTGATCGGTCGTACTAAATGTACGTCAAAGATTCTTTTTTTCATAACAATAAACACATTTGTGTTCTTACAATTTCTCTTTTCGTAATTCTACAACTGTTCGTTTGTATTCATCTGTGTAATGTTGCATTTCTTTTGCCATTGTTTCATAATCTTCTTGAAGATATTCGAGTATTTTACCTAATGGAACAACACTAAAAGTCAAAATCAAGCGAAGAAAATGTAATTTCAGATTGTTCTTTTGATAATCAAAACCTTTTCGTTAGAGTTTGTATTGTTTCTCGAAGTTTATCGACATCTTTTTGGATTTTTTCTCGTTCACGTCGGCGTTGAGCATCATTTTGTGTCAGAGTTTTCTAATTGATTTGCCAATACAAAAACAAAACAATCGAATAGAAATAAGTCAATTACCACATCAGCACGTTGACCTGCTATTTCACTTCCATGTTCTAATTTCTTCTTTGAATCAATCATTTTCGAAACTAATGCACCATGTTGATCGCCTTCATCATCATCTTGATCACCACGACCATCGAAATCATCTTGTTTCTATTCGAAAATATTTCTCAATCAAAAAACTGCAAATTCATTTGATTTCTTCTTACAAATGATTTCGTTAGCGAAGGCTTCTCTTCTTGTGCTAAGAAATTGTCGTCATCATCGTCGTCGTCATTATGCAAACCACCATCATGAGAATCTTTGCTTTCAATGATTAAAGTTCCTTGACCACGGTGTGCAGCACTTGGTACTCTATTCGTGTGCTTTTTTTTCTCAACAATTTATGATTAAAGTAAATGATTTACCTTCCCGAAGAACCAGACATTTCATGAGAAGTCGTTGGTTGCATAGGCTTGCGACTTTTGGCTGCGGTATTTGCAGTACCTGGTCGAACTAAAGGTCGTCTATAGATAGATAGAGGAGAAGATGATAATGAATGCACAAAGAGAAAAAAGAAGTCTGTTTACTCATCAGCAGTATCTCGTTCGATTTGTACAGATGTTGGCGCGTGTCGAGATGGAGGATCAGCTGAAACAAAAGTCGGTTTTTATTTTTGAAAAATAGATTCAAGTCAACCTTTTGGCGAATTTGGTCGATGTTGATTGTCATTATTTTGTTGTTTACGTGGACCTTTGGCTGATGAAGGTCGTATTGGACGTCGACCTTTCGATCCATCGTCATCCTAATCAATTGACATGTTCATTTTTACAAATTCTTGAATATTCAACAGACTTTTTTCTCGTTATCATCATCATCATCGTCTTGTCTTTTAGCTGTTGGTGCTCTTCGATCATCATTGTCATTGTCATCATTGACTCGAGAACTTCGTCGTCTTTTCGAATGACTGCTTTCTCCACTTTCACCTTGATCCTTTTATACGAAAAAAAAAATAAATCAAAATTTATTTTTGACAAAATGTTCGAAATGAATTTACTCTGCTTGCTTCTCTTGAGCTAGGTTTTTTTTCTGGCGGTTGTTCTTCACGTTCACGTTCGCGTTCGCGTTCATGTGATTTGCTCGATCGATGTCTTTCCGAACGTTCTTGATCTTTTTGATCACGACTACGTGTTGTTGGTTCTTCATTCTCATTATTATCGCCAACATTTTGCAGAGTTTTTCGAACCACATCCGCACTGTCAACACCCGAATTAATTGCTTCAGCAAGAGCTTGTAATAAAAGATTGGTTTTATCTGCTTCTTGACCAGCTAAAATCTTCGAAACACGAACTTCTGGTGGACGTTTTACAGCAATATCTGAATAGATTTTTTTGTAAAGAATAAAAATTGTCATTAATCAAAATGAAGTTTCTTTTTTCCTTCTTACAGGTAGCAGTGACTAATTTTTTCATAAATAATGTTTTATTGTCACGACCTTCTTTGAGATAAGCTGGTGTAAGTTCTTCATCCGAATATAAACCATTGAGAAAACCAGTTTTTTTCGTAACCTACAAATAGTTTCGAGTTAGATCATTTTTTTTTATTCAAAATCGATCATTTACAGCTTTAACAATATCTTGAAGAAATTGTACTGGTGGTCGACTAAGAAGTTTCTCAGTCAATGCAGGTGCACTGATAATTTGACCAAGAGTATCTTGCGTACGTTTAATAATTTCTGGATCTACAGAACCTTCGCTCATTTTATCTTCGTAATCAACAGAATACCAACTAGAATATGTAAATTTCTCACCATCAACTAATCGTGTTCTCCAACAGTCGCTTAGTTACTCTCTATTACTCACTTTATCAGGTAGAATAAGATGTCACTAGCAAACTGTTTGGCATACTTTAACACAATTGGAATATATGAACTTTTCATTTGAAAAAAGTAATTAGATCCTCATCAACATTGACATTGAAAGATTGTTTTTCTACTAAATCCAAGAATTAAAATAAAAGGTCAATGTGACTATACGAGTGACGTCGTTTTATTCGAAAGAGTTCCCGTTTTTTGCCGGCAGAAGAATTAATATAAAGAGAGTGAACAAAATTTAATTCATCGATTTCATTTGTTGTTTATAATCTTAAAACAGACAAATAGGCAAATGTTTTCATTTTATTTCAACGATTAGGAAATAAAATATTGTTCCGGATATGAAAAAGTCGAACGTAAAGATTATTAATTTTTACTTGACTAAGCTTTTCTTTAACAAACATTCTATTTCTATGAAAATACCTCTAGGGCGTTTGTCTTCGTATTACCGGAAAAAGACTGATGATATACATACAAATGTAATGATGCTAAAAAAAGAGAAGGAACTCATTTATCAATTTACAGACAAGAAAAGAGAAAAAAAACGCACACACACATGAAGAATTTTTGATAACAGAAAAAAAAACTCAAGAAAAAATACGTTCGAATGAAATATTAGATCTGTATCTATTGATATTTGACCTTTTCTTTACCTTCAACATGTGTGTCTCTTCTCTCGATGCATACAGATCATCGAAAGACAACAGTTTGATAAATTAATGTTTATTTATGAAAAGAAAACTAGATTTTTCATATTGTGGAAAATGAACATTCGCATATCGTTCTTGATTATGTCTAATTGTTCGAACATGTTTAAAAATGATAAACGAACATACGAATATATTTTTCTTTTGCTTCTTGCTTTCGATTTTCATTCAATGTGTGTGTATGTGTGTATATAGGAAATGATTCGCAACTGACAGTCGTTATCAGGCAGACAGGCTGATTATAAGATTTGGATTGAAATTGATTTTTCTGTGTTTAATGATCAGTGACTGAATGCAGATGAAGACAATCAAAACAATTTCTCTTTTCTTCAACATTTATTTAAATTTTCTGAGGGTGTTTTGTTTTCATTTTTGCTTTTCAAATTCAAGTGACAATGATCATTTAATCTTAAAATGTTAAAAGAAGACATCAGTATCTTGAGCTTTTGGTCAAACAATCTCTGATAGGTGTTGAATCCGGTGCGAAAAGCATTGTTCTCATTTGATATTTACTTTTTTGAGTAAGTGCTGAATAACTGAATGTGTATGTGTCAATTTAATTTTTCTTTTCAATCTTTGAGTATGTGTAATTCAATAATGACAGTCAATTAATCCTGTCCGGCTTTCGTTTTCAATATTTATTGATTGTCATGTTAAAAATAAAAGAAAACATCATCAATAAGAAAAAGATTTTTCTCTCTTTCTTCCTCTCTCTCGCTCTTTCTCTCTGTGTCTTGTTATTTATCTGATAATGTTATTGTTTGAATGAATGCGTCGTTTTCTTTCTCGCTCTCTTGTTTTGAATAAATCAATTGTGTGTATTTATCAAACAACGTTTATCATATCAAAAGACAAGATTGAAGACACGAAACTGATCTGTAGAGAATTCAATACACAAAACAATAATAACAATATCGATATATAATAACTAAAAAAGAAATTTGACGCTTTGCCATAGACAAATTTTTGTGTTTATATATGCACGGATCTAATGAAAGAAAAAAGTCTCTATCTGCCGCATTGATTTTCTTGATCGTTATTGAAATTGAAAACTGAGAAGTAACCGAAAAAAGAAACAGAAATTAATAAACGGAAGCATCGTCAATTATGAAATCATTGGTACGTCTCCCATCATTACAAATCGATGGTGCGTTACTTTATCGTCTGACTGTGATTGATTAATAATCGACTGTTTTGCCTACGTCAGCAGGTGCTATTATTTTCCTACTTAATCATACATTTGTAGCCCCGAAGTCAAGCTTATCAATGTATACAGATTACATCGTTCGATGAATTTCTTTTCAAGAAAAAGGCAAAGAAGAAAAAAAATGAGATTGATGATAATAATGATGAAAACGACGACGATAGATGAAGGAGAAAAAACGCGACGACGACGTTGATAATGAGAAGAAGTAAAATGATGAATCTCAGTCAGCAAGACTTTTTTCTTCTTCTTCTTCTTTTTTATGTTGCTATTGTCATTGACATAACATAAAGATGCGCTCTCTCTCTCTTTCTTTTCATATATATATTTATATATATATACATTGATCATATTTCATTCAAAGTAAAAGAAAAACGAAGAGAAAAAGAAAAAGAGGCATCAACGATTTCCGCTGCTTTTTCTTCGCTTCTTTTTTTTTCTTCTATTTCTCTCTTCATTTTCTTTCTTTCTTCTTGCTTTATTTTATTTCATCTATATCTATCTCTCATTGGTAGATGAGAAGAAAAAGAAATATATATATGAATATATATATATATTTCTCTTTCGCTCGACATATTCAACTACCACCAATCAGTGCGTTCGGCCAGTCAGAATAAATGGAAAGAAAAGAAGAAACATTTACTTAGCGTTTCTTTTTCTTCTTCTTCTTCTTTTTCTTTTTTTGCTTTTTATATTCATCATTTCATAGGTCATTGATTTGTAAAAAGACCGTTGCTGGCTACATTTCTTCATCTCATTTCTTTCTCTCTTTCTCGTCGTTTTTTTTTCTCAACCTTGTAACTTGATTCAATCAACACACATTATACTCGTATATGTGTATGTGAAGATTTGCATAAGCAAGCGACAAACGAGAATATCTCAGTATTCACTTATACAGATAGATCAAATAATTGGCCAAACAAAATATTCTCTTGAAGAAAATGCGCATCATGTCACAAGAACATAGTCCAACAGGCGATAGTAATTCGTCGACAAGTGTCTTATCTCCAACAACTTTATCTCCGCCTCGACATACGATTCTCCAAGGTAAATCCTATGAACATGAACATGCCCGTCGACCGAGTCTTTGCTCACAACATTCATCCTATTCGATGAAATTCGAAAAGACAACCTACGAATCGGCACCTGTTGCTCGAAATACACCCGAAAATAATCAAGTTCGAATTATCGATTATCGTGGCACGAAATTAACATCGTTCAATGTCGATGGACGAGAACTAATCTGTTTACCACAAGCATTCGATTTGTTTCTCAAGAATCTTGTCGGAGGTTTACATACAGTTTACACGAAATTAAAACGTCTGGAAATTATTCCTGTTGTTTGTAATGTCGAACAAGTACGAATCCTACGTGGTCTTGGTGCCATACAACCAGGCGTCAATCGATGTAAACTTCTTGCACCATTAGAATTCGATATCTTATATGATGACTGTACAAATTCAGGGTAAGAGTTTTATTTGCATGAAATAGATTTCAATCTGTCAAAATTTGTAATCGGAGAATGTTTACTGAAAGATATAAAAAGAAGAAGATGAGATGAGAGAAGAAGAAGAAAAAAAGAAAACATTTTTAACTTGAAGAGATGTTCTTAAATAGACAGGTGAAGAGGATGTTCACTCATATGGAAATGTCTTTGAACAGCAAACAAAAAAAGGAACTTAATTAAAGTTAAATGAAATCGATTGATTTTTTTTCTAGTTCTCGACCTGGACGACCACCGAAACGTAATTCATCACATCAACTCGAAGATTGCTTGGATGACAAACGTATGAAATTGTCATCAAGTTTATTACTTCGTTCATTTCCTGATTTTGCTAACCAAAGTAATGAAGAAACAAAAAAAGCAGCAACAAGTCCAAAACGAGAAATTTTTGCTTTCTTAGATTTTAAATATCCGGTTCATTCGAATGGTTACTTATCAATTCCAACAGCCAATGGAAATCAAACATCCCCATTTGCACATTCATTTGGTTACTCGGCATTCGCTCCAACTTTGCCATTGCATTTTCCTCCTAATCATCATGTCGCTCATCATCATCAACAACAACAACAACAACAACAGCAATCATCACAACAACATTCACTTCCATCGTATCTTCTTAATGATAGCCGAATAAGCAATCTGAAAACATCATCAATTGCAGCATCATCATCGTCATCATCGTCGTCATCGTCACAACGATCTCTTTCTTCAAGTAAATAATAATAGAATAAGAAAAAGAAGAAAAAACCTATTCACATTCAATTAGTATAAAATCAGCTTACATACTCAAATTTCAAATTACTTGACTCGAGAAAGAAAGAAAGAAAGGACAGATTCTTTTTGTCTTTAGTTAAAGATTTAGCCGAGTGGAATGATAGAATAGAGTAAACGACTTTCTCGTTATCCTCCCAGTCAACCTGTTATTGTTGTCAAAATCTATTTGGATCAGATTTTGTTTTATTCATATACAGACCGAAAGTAATGGTTTCCGTTTTCACGAATCCCCTATCGACAAAAAGAAAAGAACCCGCTCGTTGTCGTTATGAATTCATTATTATCGACACGCGAAACAAATTAAATCATGTCACGGAATCGCACTGTCAAAAGAGCTTCTTCTCGACGAAAGATACCCTTCAGGCAATGATTTCTTTTTTTTTTAAATTAACTCGACTTTGTCTACTTCCATTGAAATAAATCGGATAAGCATCTTATTGTTATTTTCTTTCTCTTCATCATTTACTTTTCTTGTTTTTTCTTCTTCTTCTTCTTCTTCTTGTCACAATAGATGAATCACGACCATTTACTATCGACGCAATGCTTAATAATACGAATAATGGTAAAAATCTTAATAAAGAAAATGCTCAACAACAACAACAACAACGAGGTAAAAATAATGAATTAATCATGAGATTAGAAGTCAAAGTATCGTTTTGTCTTATCAATTAGAACGATTAATAAAACCGATTGATCTTTCGATCACAACTACTGATACATCTTCACCGACAAATGATCAGCCACCGTCATCATCATCATCATCGACATCATCGGTTTTACCACCGACAGCAGCAGCAGCACTCAATTTTTTTCATATTAAAAATATGATCGAATTAACGGTGGAAAGCGCTCGATTACGAGAAAAACAATTGGAAACTGAAATCGGTAGGCAAATTGTATTTCTCGTTGTTTTGATTGGTTATTTCGGTTTTGTTTTCGTTCTAGTTGATTTACGAAATGAACTAACCAAAGAACAAGATAATCGACAGAAAGTTGAACAAGAAAATATCGAATTACGACGTGTTAAAAGTAGAACAACATAAGAATATTTTTTATAAGATTTTCTTTTTATTATTCGTTCGAATTCTAGGTGTTTTAATTAAGAAATTGAAACGTCTCAACCGTTCGTCAGCATCATCTTCAAACGCTAATGCAACAACTGAAAATAATCCTAACAGTAAAGACGAGACGAAAAGTATGCATTCAACTATTCTCAAATTTATTTCATTGAGATTTCTTTCTTTCGTTTTCGATTAGTGGAATGATCAAACACATGTTTAGTAGACTGACCAATCGACAATACGAATATCACTAAGATGAATATATTGAACATCGAATCTCTATTTGTTTTTCATTGTCCCTTTCTCTTTTTTTTTGTTTTGCGTTCGTTTTTCTTCTTCTTCTTCTTCTTCTTCATCATCTTCTTCTTCGTTTTTTTTCTTTTGTCATTTTATCTGTGTATGCACTTCTGTTTAATCATCGAACAACGAGCAAATGTTCTTTTTTTCTTCTTCTTTCGCACGTTTGCGATTGATTATCGAAAAAGACATTTGACTATGTATTTACAAAAATTCTATATTTCTCATTCTATTCAAATAAAAATCATGCGGAAATTTTAATTGCACATCGAATGAAATTTCTCATTGACTCAGCTTTCTTTTGGTGACATCTATAGACACGAGTTAATCTATGGTTACATTTTACTTCCAAAGATTGAACCTGAACAACAGCTTGGTAGGTAACCGGCTGTTTGTCTGTCGTGATACGACGAGTTAATGAATTTGTTCGTTTTCTTTTTGAAAAGAATATTGAATTGTGATTTATTTATCGACGGATCTTTTGTCAATATTTATTTCTATAACATCGAAATCATTTTCCATTATAGAATAAATAAATTCGTTCTTTTTTTGCTGAAAATAAAAATCTTATATTTAACAATATGGATGAATCATCAACTGAAACTAGTCCAACAATTGAAGTAACACCACAATTAACTGCTGATGAAGTAAATAAATGATTAGAGAAAACAAAAGAAGATAGTTCCTATTTTGAATTCAGTTGCGGCGACGTCGTTTAGAAAGATTTTCGAGTAGTTCATCGGTGAAAAACGCGGATGTCAATGATAAACAAGTGTCAACTCAATTATCCGACGAACTTGCTAGTAAATACTTTTTGTTATTTCAATGTTTGAAAAAAAACTTCATTGAATCTCATTTCAGCGTGTCAAATCAATTCTCAACAATTAACGAGTGGTGAAAATACGAATATGGATATTGGAGAAATATCTATCGAAGAATTTAGGCCAGCTACTGGCGAACAACGGTTGAGATTTGAAAACTAAAACTATTGTTTGACTCGTTTTTCTTTTTTGTGTTCTAATTAAAGACAATTGCAAAGTCAACATTCAACAGGCGATAAACGTTCGTATGATGTCAATTCCAATATTCAATCGAAAGAAATCACAACAAAAAATCAAACCTATGATGGAACGATAAAGAAACGAAAATCGGAAATAGAATTTAGTCATCAAAGTTCGAATGTAGAAGAAGAAGAAACTGAACCGATTCTTCAACGAATTCTTCGTCAAATATTTCATATTAACAAACAAAATCAATCATTTATCAACGATCTTATCGAATCATCTGAAACAACACCTTCAACTCGTCGAATAAAATCAATCTTATCCGATGTATTTCTTCGATGTTTAACATCAACAGATTCAAATTTAATGAAATCTTTAATTGGGTAGAGAAAACATAATATTCAAATCTGTCAAATAAAGACAAACTTCTATTTTCAGTCATGATTCAAATTATTCGGATAAATTTGATGTCTATCTATGGTATTTTTTGAACATCTACACTCGGTGTGATTACAAAAGTTCCTCTGTAAGAATGTCAAACATGTTTGAATCAAACCAAAACTTCTTTTTTTTTCTCAGCAAGAAGAACGCGATCTGGTTGAATACTGTCGATTATCATCTGTTCGATATAGTCTTATGTACATTGTAAATAACGGCGTGTTTCTTGATTCATGGAATCGAACACTTGAATTACTTGAAATTCTACTAATTGATTCATGTGCTGAATGTCTACGAACAACATTTCTCCATGAATTTATCCGCACATCCTGCAATCAAGAACCGAAATTAAAAGTAAATTGTTTTCAATCGACAGAAAATCTTCATCATTTTCTTCTTCTCCTTAAGACTTGCGAATTTCTCGTTCGTGCGATTCTCTATCGTCTTCGTCAGAATTGTTCTCAAGTGAATACTTACACCACACTTCTATCACTATTTCTCACACTCTGCGATTGTCGAAGTTCAAATGGCACTGATCGACTTGTGTGTACATATTTAGTTACATTGAATGACTGGCTGCCTTCGGTAGCTTTGAATGATGGCAAGAGTTTACAACGCATGACACTTCTATCGCCCATATTCTATCTTTCATGTTTTGCCGAAGATGATATTGATTTACTTGTCAAACAATTCGATCAAATCAATGAGTCCGATCAAGATGATAATGCGAGCAAAGATTTTTCTGATTACAATGAAAAACAAATTCGTTCAACAGTACAAAGTCAATTGTATACAGCGAGAACATTGATGCAGAAAATAGTCTTAGCATTTTTTTCGAATATCTCATCGAGAAATTCGATGGTTGAATATTTACAAAAATTCGTTCAATTAAATATCAAACGAACACATTTAACAGTACGTACAACAAACTTCTTCTTGATGTGTGAAATTAAATTAACGAGAGAGAGAGAGATAGAAAGTATGTTAACCTTGGAGAAACATATGTATCTTAAATCAGTCCTATAATGATGTATCGAAGGATGATTTTTATCGAGAAAAGAAATAAAATGATTGCTTTTTCAAGGTTAATGAAAGTCAAGTAACTGGTGATGGTTTCATGCTTAATCTTACGTTTGTCCTTCAACAATTGGCATTGCCGATTGATGTTGAACGAGTAAAATTCCGAAGACAAGATACAAAAAGAAAATCTATACAGACACATTTTTGTCCTAGGTGGATTTAAATTATCCATATTATGCTGATGATCGTCTATCGATTCCGAAAGATCAATCACGACTCTATTCGACCAAAGATGAATTTCTCAATTATCAAGAAAATCTTGGTTTGTAAATTCGACATTCGAATTATTCTTTATTTGTCGTTGTATTTTCAGACAAACCGAATGATATTCGTTTTCCAACTGAATGTCTTTTTCTCGCCTTGCATATCAGTCATTTAGGTCTTGTTTCGATAGCAAAAAAACCTCAACGACGCAATAATATCATTCGAGAATTGAATAGGTAAACGGCTTTTTTTTGTCGTTTTTATTGTGTTTTTAACATGAATAAAAAAAGTGAGATAGAAAATGCATTAAGAGTACGATTAAAGAAGAGAAAAAAACAAAAGAATAATGCTAGATTGATTTAGTATTTTTGTTTGGTTTCTATTCTAGCGCAATAAAAAATCTGGAGCAAACACAAGCAACTTGGCGGCAAGCCCCGACTGCTGCTCGACACGAAGCTCAATTAGAAAGATTGAAAAGTGAATTGAAGGTAAAAAACGATAGATGAATTGTTAAAAATGTCAAAAATGCATGGATATACAAATCGCTCGAGAAAACGAGCGAGAGAGCGAGAAAGAAAAAGCAAGAGAAAGAGTTTTGTTTTTAGTTGGCTGGAACCAATGGAGTTAGTTTAGGATCATCTTTGCCAGATACATAGACAGGAAAATCAATAACTCGTAGTTGTTCATTGTAATTACCTAAAACAAGCGATTTAATGTTAAGGAAATGTTGAATTAGAAATATTTGATTTACCAGAAACAAAAGCATCACCTTCTTCCATATAACTATTACCATATCGTACGTTTATTCGTGTTCCTAATTGACCGATAACTGAACCATAATCATAACCAGCTTCTTCTTGTTGGTGTTGTTCATCTAAGAAACAAAAAAAATTGAAATAAAATTTTCACAGAACAACGATTTCGTTTTGAATCGAACCTTGCACTTGTTTGTAAACAATCTTTTTGACGAGTGTTTGTCCTGGTACACAGCAGCATCGAACGCACCATCTTTGTTGCTGTTGAATTGAGGGTGCTGGTCGCGGTGGTGGTGGCGGCGGTGGCGGTGGAACAGGTGGAAGAGAACTTGGTGGTGGTAGTTCAATACAGAAGAGTTCCGGTCGTAGATGCGGTGGTAAATGCGCATATTTTTGTGCGTGTGAACAAGGCACTAGACATAGTCCGGTTTTCGGGTCAATTTGAGGAACACGTCGTTGGATAGTAGCATCAGTTTCATATGCTCGTCCGTTGTCTAATAAACGTACCATTGGTATTGAATCGGATGGTTTTATATCGTCAGTGATTATTTGTGATTTGGATGATTGTAATTGGTGGATTGATGTGACTGACTCTTGGTGTGTCGACACAGGCTCTGACTGTGCACGATAGCGTTGTTGTTGTTGTTGTTGTTGTTGTTGCTGTTCGGAGGTAATAATATCAAAAGGTATGTTTTCTTCTTGTCGCGGTTGAGCTGTTATTTGTGAAGAAAAATACAAATTTGATTGGTAATCTGTATCGTTGAAGGACAAATGTGGTGGTATAGGTAAGGTATGATCATAGATCGGCGTTTGCTGTTGTTGTTGTTCTGTTTCTTGACGATTGTATTCATATGATGATACAGGTATTGTAGGACGCGTTTGAGTTAGCAATGGTGGACTATATTCAATGGTTTGTTGTCCACGTGAATCTGTTGAATGAGCTCTCTTAGCAAAATCAGGAATGTACGGTTTTGTATCGAACGTTGATGGTGTTTCATCATATTTATGTTGTACAATATCTGATTTTGTGATAACATCAAGAGATGGAGTTTGCGTCCAACCATCAATGTAATGTATTTCACCTGTGCTTACATATTGTTCTGGTTGATCTATTATGTAAAAAAGGAGAAAAAAAACAACGAATTAATGTATATTCAATTGAAAGAAAGAAAGAAATTACTAAAAGTTGTTTCAGTTGTTTGTTGATATTGAGTGAATGGTACATGACTCATTGTGTTTATATTTGAGATAGATTCTTGTTGAATATCTTGTAAACTTTGTTGATATCTTTGTTGTTCATCTTTATTCCATGAATCTTGATATTTAGCGTAACAATTAGCAATACATTGACGTAAATCAAACACTTCTTCATCTTCTTGAACATCCTCATCTGTTTCATGATCACTTGAAGATACAGGTGGTAGTTGTTGTTGAGTTGTTTCATAGTGGTAACGCTCAGTTGATGGTGGAGGAGGAAATTCAGATGTATTAACTGTAATTGAATCTTGATATTTGCCAATTTCCTCGGATGTTGGCGGCGGTGGCAATGAATTGTATGTTTCATTAATGGAATTTTCGAATTCCGTATGTTGTTGTGTTTGTTGAAGAAGATATCGTTGATCTTCTTCAGGATTAGATAAAATTTGTTGTGTTTGTGGTATTTCTGATGGAAGTATTTCATTAGTATAATTTTGTAAATCATAAGTTTGCTTAGCTCCTTGTATTTGATATGTGTCTACATTTGATTGAATAGGAAAAGGAGTTGCTGTTACTATATTAACCGATTGATTATCAATAGAGGACTGTATTTGTCCTCTAGTTTGTGGAGAATATGAGTCAGACTCAAATCGTTGTAGATAATCATTGATACTCAATGATTCACTTTCTTGTTGTTGAATAAAATTCTCCGTTGTATAGGTATCTGAGATAGGTTCTTGTGAATAATATGCTTCTTTTGTATATTCGACTGTACCAGTTGGCATTGAACCACCGCTGATTTGATTGTCAAAATATTGTGATTCATAGGTTTGCTCTACAGGAATAGAGACAGGTTGTTGTTGTTGTTGTTGTTGATAGTGATCAGTTGAAGTTAATACTTGATTGGCATAGTCAAGTGTCTCTGTCTGTTGATTTACATTTGAATAGTTATAAACTGGTTCTTGAGCATATTCATAGGCTCCAGTTGCATAAGCATTCGATGCTAGTTGCTGTTGTGGATAATAATTCGATGAATCAAATGTTTCTGTTTGTTGAGGTATTTGTTGTTGAATATTTTGAATGCCATATGAATAATCTGAAGATTGTTGCTCTACGTTTGAATAATTATAAACTGGTTGTTGCGTATGAGAACTTTCATTGGTATATTCGTATGTTCCCGTTGGTTGTTGTTGTTGTTGTTGTTGATAATAATTAGAAGAATCAAATGCTTGATTCTGTACATTATATGGATATTCATATGATTGTGTTTCATTCTGAGTTGGAATATAAGCAGTTGAAGCTATAGTAGCATAGTTATATGCATCTTGTTGTGGCACTTGTTGTGTATCTGCACTTTGAGTATCATAGATTGGCTGTTGTGATTGATAAATCTCTCGACTGTATTCATAAGTTCCAGTTGGTTGGTTATAAGGACTAGGAACTTGGGATGTTTGTATATTATCTACATTGTATGGATATTGATATGATTGTTGTTCTATATTTTGATTCAATTGTGATGAAACTTGTTGTTGTTGCTGATAATAATCAGCTGTTAAACTTTGTGCATTATCTGGAACAGTAGCATCGATTGATGAATAAGCATTATATGGTACTTGATTTGAATAATCATAAGAGAATCCTGTTTGTTGTTGTTGTTGCTCTTGTTGGACAAAATCAGCTGTGCTAGTAGAAGGAACAATTTGTTCTGGAGTATATTGATATTCATCAGATGAAAGAAATTGTTGTTGTGCATCAATAGTTTGATATTGATAATTAGCAGCACCGGATGATTCGATATCAATTGGCACTGCACTATCAATATTTGTAGTTGATAATGAAGAAAATGGTATTTGATTTGTATGTGAATCAACAATATCTGAGGAGAAATTCGTAGAAATATAAGGTCCTTGAGAAGACTGCACTTCCGAAGGTAGATTAGTTGAAAATTGTTGTTGTTGTTGTTGCTGCCATTGTGTTTGTTGAATAGCACCCGTTGATGAATATGTTGGTGTTGTAGAAAAGGTTTGATATTGATCAGTATGATAGAATGGCTGGTGTTGATCTCCTCCTCCGCCTCCTCCAGATGGTTTATGACGTCGTTCTCTTCGAGCTTGTCGAGCTGCTCGTCGTCGTGCAACTCGTTCACGATGAGCTTCGAAACATCGTTGAATACAATTATTTATATCGAATGTTACTTCTTGTCTTGGACGGCCAGGCCTTGAAAACATATTATCGGTGCTACCAATTTGTTCGTAATTGACGTTCTGAGATGATGCAAATGCGGCCTCTTCGTTACCTTGCTGTTGATCGACAAAATTTGAAGGAAATGAAGAAGATGCATATGATGAGGCGTGACGATCAAATGGTGTAGCGGATAAACCTTGACGATCGAATGTACTATGAACATTATCAGTGATATTGCCGTCATTGAACATAGTTGACTCGGCTTGATTATACAATCCTTCCTCTTTCTCGTTTCTATAACCATCGCCTGACGTCGTCGTCGTCGTCGCCGCCGCGTTATATTCACCACTGAACGAAAATGAAGATGATATTGAAAAAAAGGTTTTAAGTGCAAAAGGAAAGGAAAACGAAGAGCATCGTTTGTACCTTTTCTTTCTACATAGATGTCTTCATTGGTGCATGAGCAAAGGTAGATATAGACAAAATTGTCTCGTTTCTGTGTGTAGAAATTAAAATGAGCAATATGATTCACCAGGATAGCAGATATATATATATTTTTTTTTAAAATAAATTTTAGTAGCGAAAAAAAATAATTTCTATCTATGTATGTGTTAGAAAAATAAAAACATGAAAAAAAAATGATTTGTTAAGTAGAGTTCAGCAAAGAGCTAATATGTGATGATTGAAGGTTTGTTTGAGCACAAGTGTGAATGTGCGTGTGTGTGCAAGACTACCTGCTCGCATAGGCTGCATTGGGATATTGACCATAGTATCCTTCAATAAAAATTATGTAACTATTATCGATGAAAGATGTTCAAGATATACCTTGTGTATTAAATGATTGCGGAGGAGCTGGAAATCGTGGTGCTTGAAATTGATTGCGTTGAAATTGATTTGCAGGATAACGATAGACAACTAAGATATATATTTCTGTCGACTAGATTCGAATTTTCTTATTTTATTTACCTGGTGGACGAACACGGTTGCCGAGTTCAGCACGAAGACGATGCAAATCTGATTGAAGTATCACTGTTGGTTGTGGTGCACGGATAAAAATTGGTGGAAGAGGTTCTAAAATAGACATTTCGATAGAGACACGTATGTTTTTTGTCTTCTGTTTTTGCTCACCAAGATTAAGTCCATTTGACGCGTCGTCTTGCTGATATTGATAAGCTTCATTTAAAACTTTTGTTTGAAGATCAACAAGTACATCATTGACGACAGCTTGTGAGACCGAAAGCCCTTCGATATGCGACGAATAACTTGGAATGCCTTGTGGCCGTTGAGGCACACCTGTTGGCCGTTGTTGTTGTTGTTGTTGTTGTTGCGCCATATATGTTCCAGTAGATTGTGTTAATGGTTGTACCGCATTGGGAGCAGATACAGATAAATATGGTCCTGCATTAACAGTATTAATATTGGTTGTGACTGCGGTGTTTGATGCAGCCGTAGATTGCGTTTGACCTTGTCCTGGTTGCTGAAGCCTATTAGAGAGAAAAAAAAATGTCGATCAAATAGCTCAGTTGAATGAATGAAATCGAAAAGAAAGTATGCTAATAGAATATTCTTACATTTAACATGACAAGAGAGTGACGAAAAAGAAGAGAGAAGAAGAAGGAGAGACCGAGGAAGCGCGCAGAAAAGGATGCCGATAGGCTGTTCATGTGTCAAATAATTTGACCCTGAAAAAATGGACCATAAATTAAATTTTCTCTTTTTTTTCTCATTTTATATTTCTTTCAATCATGAGAAATGTAGTTACATTCGTCAATGTAAGACGAAATAAATCGATATTGAACACCCTTCAAGCAATCAGTTATGTCCATCTTGACGACGCACAAGTTGCGTAAGATATATACGTAGTAGAGTAGTCCTCATTAGAAAAGAAAAGAGCAAAAAATGAGTGAATGCATCAATCAATCAGACAAATTGTCGATCGTATATATTATTGAAAATTCTTTTCAGTTTACCCGAATGATGATGATGTATTAGATGTTTGAGTATCGGGAAAATATTGAGCCATTTCAACTGTTGAAGCACCACTTGAAAACGAATGAAATGATTGATTGTTTGGTGTAGTTTGAATTGTATTTAAAATATTTAAAGCAGATAAATGTGATTGTGGTTGCGCTTGACTTTCCGTCACAATAGAATATTCTGCACCTTCAGCTAAAATAGAAAGAAAAATGCATTTTACTATGTATGTGTATATATATATACGTATATAATTTGTATAAAAAAAGAAAGCAAAGGTCAACAATGATTGTTTTTTGTTTATTCGTAAGAAGGAGAGAGAGAGAGAAAAAAAGAATGGTTAATAATGATGTTTCATTTCTACTGGTAAACTTGAGAAAAAAAAAGTAATTTTCAAAATATAATCAGTGAATAATTATGCTGTTACGTACAAGATGTTGTATATTGTCCTTGAGTTTCAATATTCGAACCACTACTTTGATGATCATGATCATCATCACCACTATGATCATCATGTTGATATTCTGTTTCTGCCATTGTTAAGCAAATAAATGCAACGTATTGATGTTTAGTTTCGTTGTCTTTTTGTCTCGTATGTAACTTGTAGAATCTATTGAATCAAAATGAAGAAAATATATAAATGTTTGTCCGTTATGCTGTCTCGAAATAAAATACAATGACTACGGCTTATATCTTTCGATACGAAAATATATACGTATACATGCATGTACGTATGATTGTTCGTTACACTTTGGTGGTTTTTAATGTTCGTTGTCTTTTCTTTCATATTCATTATTGTTCTTTATTGCAATTGTTATGGTGATGGACATGTAGAGAAAGAACTAATTGTTTTTGACATAAGAATAGAAGAAGAAAAAAACATCAAGAGAAAATCAAAGCAAACGTACTCATCCGAAGATATTTTTCGTTTTTTTTTCTCTCTCTAGGCTTTAAAACGTGCCAAACAATGCGCTAGTGTAGCATTACAAGATGAACAATTAATTGAAACAAGTCTGGAATTTTATGGCAAAGTTTCACAATTACTTTTACGATTCGTTGGAATACGACCAACTGAGTAAATTCGAATCCAATTTGCTTTCTATTCAATTAGATTTCTTTTCTTTTTGCACATAGTACGGACATCAATTTCTCTTCTGAAGCACCGAAAATATGGCGTCTTCTACCTGATTATTATCTTGATGATATTTGGGATTTTCTTATGTCAGCTGGAATGTATGTATATTTGAAAACAAAAAAAATCCTAAGTTGATTTCGTTTTTTAATCATTGTAGGATGGTTCCTCAGACATTATCAAAACGAAATATTCAAGATATTTTAACATTAATGCTGTTTGTTATTTGTGCACCACGTCATTACATACAAAATCCACATATAATCGCCAAAGCTATCGAAGTTATACATTGGTTATGTGCAAGAAGTGAACACACATTATTACGACAAGCAACTGAATATTTATTCAATCATTCTCTTGCACAAAATTCACTTGTACGAGCATTAACAAAACTTTATGCCGGTATGAATAAAGAATTCATTGACAGTTAGTTATACGTATAATTTCTTCGGTTTTTGATTTTTAGATGTTGAAACAACGGGTGCAGCAACGGAATTCTATGATAAATTTAATATTCGATATCATATAAGTATCATATTTAAATATGCATGGCAAAAACCATCATTTCGACATTCATTTCTAACGACGGCACGGTGATAACATCAATGTATTTTCAATTGATTTTATTTATCAAGATTTTGATTTTTAGAGATGAAAAAGAATTTATACGTTTTTTAAATATGGCTATCAATGATGTTACTTATTTACTCGATGAAAGTTTACAAATATTAAAAAAAATCCATGATATTGAAACTGAAATTGATAATAAAGAAGAATGGGAAGCTACACCCATGGTAATTATAAAAACAAACGTATAACATTCGTATAAAAGAAATTTTTTCTTTTGTTTTTCAAATTCAATAGGAAACACGTATGAGTAAAACTCAACAATTAAGTCAATATGAATCACAATGTTGTACATATTTACCACTCGGCATGGAAACATTGCATATGCTTGAATATCTAAGTGCAAACGAACCTGGCCCATTCTGCTCAACTGTAGATTGAAATCGTTTGATTTGAGAGTATATTCTTGAGTTTTTTTGTTCTCATAGGAACTAGTCGATCGTTTAGCAGCTGTATTGAATTTTAATTTAAACGAATTAAGTGGTCCTAATTCACGTTTACTTAAAGTCAAAGAACCGAGTAAATGTTGCTTTGATCCGAAGAGACTCTTAGAAAAAATTGTCGAACTCTACTGCAATTTGGTATGAATAGACAAACATTTAAATGATTTTGTAAACGAAAGAAAAAAAAAACTATTCTTTCGTTTCAATTGAATAGGCACGTGATGAACGATTTGCCGAGGCTATAACTCGTGATGAAGTAATATTTGAATGAGAAAAAAAAAGAAATGAAATTTATTTGTCTTCAGCGTTCATATCGTCCAACATTATTCACAACAGCTATTGAACGAATACAAAATCGTGGTATAACGACAGCACCACGTTTAGAAGTACTTTCTAATCTAAGTCAACAAGCTCAACGAATTGCTGAAGATAAATTAAAAGAAGAAATGGATCTATCCGATGCACCGGATGAATATCGAGGTAGAATTTCTATTTTTTTAAATTGCGTCCTCAAAATATCGATTTTCCATTGACTAGATCCATTAATGTGTACTGTTATGACTGATCCAGTCATTTTACCAAGTGGAGTGATTATGGATCGATCTGTGATTACTAAACATTTGCTCAATTCAAGTACAGATCCTTTCAATCGTCTTCCATTAACAGCTGATCAACTTGTACCAGGTTTGAAATTTCTCTAATCGTATTTTCCATTACTGTGATTTCTGTTTTAGCTGTACAACTCAAAGAAGAAATCGATAATTGGATACGTGAGAAAAAGAATCGAACAGTTTAAAATCTATCTCAATATCTCCTTATTTATTTTTTCTTCTTTTCTTTCATTCATGTGCTATATACATATATAAAATATTCTTTCATTTTTATTTATTCGCAACACAGAAGCATGTTCACATTTAAAAAAAACCCAGAGAAAACAAAATTGTGAAATAAAACAAAAATATTTCCTCTTGATTTCGTTCTTTATCCCATAAAACATATATGATTTATTATTTTAGAATTGATTTTTTTTTCTATCATGGAATTTGAAGATGGAATCCCTCGTCGACAACCACCACTTTTACGTGCTCAATCGGCACAACAAGTTCATAAATTAGTTAAAAAATCAACTAGTAAACAAAGTTCATCACTTTCAAATTACATTCCTAGCCGATCGTGTGATGATTTAAATGTTAATAAGAGCAAATCATTAGTTGATTTAGCTGTACCAGCATGTAATTCGACAATGAAAATTATCGATCAAATGGAAAATCTTCGATTCGAACAATTCGAACCTGTTTTAACAACAACACATTTAGATCATATTCACGAACAGGTAGATTCGATTGAAAATCATTTTGTTACTCTTGTTTTTCCTATTCATGTTCAGACAAATAAGAAATTAAATTATTCCAATGAACGAATCTACAAAGGTTTAATCGATCTCGAGCCGAATGCTGAAGAACTTGTAGCTCTTGCTGAACAACAAGAAGTACAAAAACGACGACAAGCTGCAAAATTTCTAGTAAAGAATTTTTCAATTCAAAGAAAAAGAAACTTCGCTGTCTTCTATTTTCAAGGAAGAATATCAAGCATTGCAAAAGAAACGTGCTAAGCCTGACATAATGGAATTATTCGATGATTCAACAATGATCAAACAAACTACTCGAATTAATTTAAAACCATTGAAAACCAATAAAATCAAGGCCAAACAAACGACTATCTTCTCTCTCAATAGTCTCAATCAAGCACAGAATTTATGGAAACTTTAACTGTCAGATAATTTGTTTTCCTTTTTCTTTTCTAACATATGTATGTGTGTATTTTCTTTTTATATTAAGAATAATCATTAAAGTAGAATGAAATGGTCTTATTTGTTGTTTCCTTTCTCTCACTCTGTAATTTCAGATCAATTTTTGTCTCTATGAATACGACTAATGATATTCCAACATTGATCGTAAGTTAAATTTTCAATTATTTCATGCAGAAAGAAAAACCTAAATTGATTTATTTGTAATTTCAGGTTTTAGTTATCGGCGATTCTGGTAAAACGAAATCGATAGAATATCGTTTTTTTTTCTATCTTATTAATTAAATTATAGGTGTAGGTAAAACGTCATTCGTACATACGGTATGTCATGATCAACCGTTATCATCTCCGCCGCCTGTCACTGTCGGATGTCATATTGAGATCAAGGTTTGATAGTTATCAGTTCGAATTTTGATGATGAAATGATTGCTTGTTTCTTTCTCCTGAAGGTCTACGAACGAAAGGATCGACATTTAGATCCGAATCTATTTTTTATCGAATTTCATGATGTTGACGGAAATGCACAACATAAAACAAGTCGATCGTCGATGTTCTACGATGATTTCAATGGTTTGAATATTGATCAAAAGGAAAAAATTGGATTTTATTCGAATATTTTTCTAGGAATTATTCTTGTTTCGGATTTAAGTAGTCGACAGTCATATGACAATTTGAAAGAATGGCTGTACGAAGTCATTCGTTATCGATCGCAACAAAAACTGTATAGAACGTTTTTGTTTGTTAAATATTTATTTTTACTTGAATATTTTGGTTTTAGTCCATCAGAATTCTCAGCTGATGTTTTACAGACATTTGACATTCCCATTCTTTTAGTTCATACGAAACTAAATGAATCGAATGGAATATCATTATTAAACAATAGTAAATCAACTAGTATGTCGACTAGTCAGTCACTTTCGTCGAGTAGTTTATTACCAAATTTTAATCGAAAATCTCCTCTAGCTAATCTATTTAATTGTGATGAAATCTACCTTGTAAACAAATCCAAAACATTGATTTCGACTTCATAAATGAATTTATTTATTTTTTTGACTTTAGAATTGCTATTCCAATAAAAAATTCTCAGTTGATACGCCTAATGTAGCGAAATTAAATGCATTTTTTGAAAAAGTAAATCGATTGGTTTGTTTTTTACTTTCAAAATTTTCATGTTTATCTTTTCTTTTTCAGATGATAAAAAAAGTTTCAACAGTGCCGATTGAACAAGTAAATATTTTCAACAGAAATTTTCTATTTCTTATTTTTGATTTCGTTTAGTTTTCTCAATACGATTGGTTAATCAGAGAAGATCATTACATTCAATGAAAACCTATGATCTAAAAGATTATCTAACTGTTTGCTTTTTTTTAATTTTTTCTTTGTTAAACGAATCGTTTTCTTGTTTTGCAAATGTGCGTTAAAAAGCAAAAGAAATAATAATAAAAAAAAAAGAGGAAAAAATCACATAATTGAAATAAGTTCTTTTCTTTTTGTTGATTTGTGCTAAAACTTGTCCTATTGAAGTAGTAATGCAACTTTTTCAGGATTCATCTGCGGACATTTCCAATTGTAAATGTAATACTGGAGATTACCATCGCCAACACCAAATTTAAGTTTTTCTAAAAATTCTTTATTGTCCATCAGATCAAGTGCATTGAATACATCGAAATCAGTCTGAAATTCGATAATAAAAAAAAACGAAGAATCTTTTAAAATAAACGATTCAATCAAATTCTTACGTTATGTGCTTGTATAAGACAATCATTGACAAGATCTGTGAGTGGTGTTCGACTTGCTGCATGATAGTACATATAACAAGCATTTAAAGTGTTGTATTGGGGATGATTCATGATTGTTGACGAGAGATGATAATATGAAATGAAATCAGTGATTTCGCCATTTTCTTGCTGAAAAAGAAAAGATTTTTGGATAAAAATCAATTTAGTTTTCTTTTGATTTACTTCGACAACGAATGAACTAACGATATTTGCTCGATTTTTGCAAAGATATTCGAATTCTTCTTGTGTAAATATCGGTGCTAAATCGAATTTGCTTAAATACTAAACGAGAATTCATATGTAACTTTGAAATGTAGAGAATTTTTGTTGATCTACTTGAGTTAGCAAAGCAAATGCTTGGGGAACATCAGCATCACGCATTTCACGAAAACCTTTGGTTTTAGTTGTCTAATCGAATAAATTTCTTCAAAAATATTTTCACTATGAAATATTTCGCTATTTACTTCAGGCAATCGATAGAGTTTTTCCATTCTTTGTACTGTCATATTTCTTCCCAAATGAGAAAATTTAACAGACAATAATTTCTTCACATTTAATGATCGATGCCAATATCTTTCGACAAAAAACGTATTCATAGAAAATTACTGCCCATTAAAAACGAAAATACATACCTACATTTGCCAACAATACCTGGAAGAACAACACCAGCCGTATAAACAGCTTGAAATATGCCTTCGAGATTAACTCGACGAGTGATTTCCTTGATAAGAACAGGTGCCATACGTTTTAAACGTAATTTTTTGTGAACACACAAAAAATTGATTTCAACCATTGAAACTACCCTATTGATGATGAAGCAATGAATTGGATCTTTCGTTCAAAAAAGAAAATTGAAGATTTACTTGTCATAGACTTTCATTCGAATGGGTACAGCGCTAATAAAGCCAACCATTTTACGGCTTTTCGTTACACGAACAGCTGCATGCCATTTACGGAGCCAACCAGGTGCGCATAGAGCCCTAACAAAGACATCTCAAATAGAATTCGTTGTAAACAAATATGATTATTCACCATCGTAAAAATCCCATCGAATAATCAAAACGAAACATGTTATCATCGTCTTCAACATAGTTTTCGTTTAATAGCGTATATAATTCTTTTAACTAGAAATAAATCGATCGGTTTCTTCGGAAAAAACGAAAAGATTTATCTCGTTTTTACTTGTTCATCATTGAGAACATCGACTTCATCCCAAGAAAATCCTTCGGGTAAATTGTATGGATCTTGTTTTATTTCAGCAATCGGTTTATCTTCTTCGACAGGTCCATTATTTTCCGATGTAACATTCGTGCCAATGATTGGCACTGGCTGCGTCTGCCAAAATTTCCATTCTTTTCGTGTTGCAGCTTCTTCATCCGATTTCGGCGCACTTCGATTCGTAAGTGCTGCACTTGCTTGTTCAGCTAAAACGATACGTTTGAGCATTTCTTCAACATTTTCATTTGAACGTGCTGCCTAGAACAACAGCAGCAATAACAAAAAAAGTTGGTTTTTTTATTTTACATTTTTATCAGCTGTTGCCGAACTGTTTCCATCGGTAGAATCAGATGTAGTATTTGCGTTTTTCTTCGTTGTTGAACTCGCATTCGATTGTTCTTGATCAGTCATTGTTGCAAATCTAGATAGGAGAAAAAAAAATAAACAACGTAAACTAATAATGCTCGACGATGAGTAGTATATGTGAACATAAGAGTCACGACAAGTAAGATGAAAGGACCTTCGACAAATGTATATAAATATGTGTGACTGTAAAAAATGATATTGATCAGAAAATCGGGAGAAATTATTAATCAGGAAAAAAGTATTTTAGTCATATTAATCTTGGACGAATCTCTTTTTTTTATGTGTCTCTCTAACAATTTTTTTGTTTGCTAGATGGCGTTTTTCATGGAGGTCAAGTTAAAATCACTAATGATTTGCTCATTGTTAACCATTGAAAAAATGGATATATTTTTCTTTTGACTTGACATAAAATCTTTCACAATATCTTTTTAAAATCATAGAAAACAATGAAATTAGTTCGATTTCTAATGAAATTAACTCATGAAAGTGTGACAATCGCACTCAAAAATGGCTCGAATGTCTATGGTACTGTAACCGGTGTCGATATGTCAATGAATACTCATTTGAAATCAGCAAAGCTAACGCCGAAAAATGGAGAACCCATTGCTATGGATTTTATTACTATTCGAGGTGAAATTTGCTTTTTGTTTGTCTGCTGACAAAAACCAAATAAGAATTTTGATTTAGGAAATAATATTCGTTATTTTATTCTACCGGAAAGTCTTCCGTTAGATACATTACTTGTTGATGATACACCAAAAGCAAAACCTAAACGTGAACGATCCGGTTTGTATTCGATCGATTTTCTTTTTTTTTTGTCGAAAATAGAAAAAAAAACATGATGAATTTCTATTTGTTTTATTAGGTGGAGCCAGTTCAAATAATATGAGAGGTAGATTAAATGAGAATTTTTCGTTTGAATACTTTGTTTTTCTGATTTTAGGCCGAGGCCGAGGACGTGGCCGTGGTGGACGAGGCCGTGGAGGCAATCGTGGACGTTAAATTACACTGAGAAGTCTAATTTACTTAAGACTAATAGAAATTTTACTTTTGTTATTTGTTTAAAAAACATCTGTTTTCTAATTTCGAAAATAAAGAATTGATTATTTCTCAATTATAAGTCAAAAAAAAACTGATTAAACTAGTAATGTGTTTGTAACTAATGCTGAATAGAGTTTGTCTAATGTAATGATTCCATTTTGATTTCGATCGATTTCACACACGAAATGATAGAATTCATCGTCATCAAGATGAATATGTAATTGGTTTAACAATTGTTTTAATTCCATTTGAGTTAAATATCCTTGATGATTTCTATCGAATTTCTGAAACATTCGATAGATATTTCCGTATTTCTCTATGCACTAAAATACGCACAAAAATTCTTCTTCTTAGAATAGAACGATTTGTTTCAATACTTCTGAACGGATTTGATTGAGAATATCGATGATAGTCACAAATGAATCGGTCCAACATTGCTAAACAAAAAAGTTTGATTTTATAAAGAATTGCTCATTTACTTTCGTTTGAAATGTGTACGTTCGAGGAGAAAAAATTTCCAAATTCGAATTTTGATTTGATAATCGAGTAGTAAAATATTGTAGAAAATCATAATAATGAAATTGTCCATTCTTTTTCGGTGAGAAAAGTGTTGCTAATTCACGTTGTTGTTTGATATCGAGCGGAAACGAATATTTTTTCATTAATTTCTAGTTGAATAAATAACAAAAAAGTACAAAATTCAACGTTGAAGTTCGTACATACCATTGTTTCATCGATTGTAACAAACAATCGACCGTATCTATCGAACGAACTAAATGATTTCGAATGAACACAAGAAAAAACAACGATAATTTTATAATATTACGTAAAATCTTCAATTATATTCGACCAATTTTGTTTAACATTTGACGATATTCGTGTTGTATAGTCAAGTACTTGATTTTGATTTTCTGTGACGATCTTGTCATGAATTTGATTGTCGTCTAAGTCTAATGGTGCTGCAAAATGTTGTCGAAAAACTTCATAGGAAATTAAATTCTCCGATGGTTGACATGAATTCCAAAGAACTTGTAAATTTTCATTATTAATTACTAAACCTGCACTAGAATAATCAATCGAACGAGAAAAATCTTAAAGTTTTTTCAATTATTCGGCAAAAATTTTACTCTCGTAGAATTTGTTCAAACATTTGTTTATCAATAAAATCTTTCATTTTCAATTGTTGCTCAATAGTCGACCAATATTTTCGTAATTGACATTGAATTTCATTTCGACATACTTGTTTTTGCTTTGTACAAATCGATTTCAATTGTATTTGTCGTCGAGTGGTAGAAAATCGTTTGTCAAGTATCGTCTGTTTTTCATTCATTTTCGTTAATAATTTTTTTAAGGGTTGAGTTAACTGATCGAGAGAAAAAAACAAAAATACTCGATGTGTTCAGGGTTAGAAAGATGATATTTATTTGATAAATTATTCAAAAAAAATCAATATTAAATTTAGTTCTCGGATGTTGGAAGAAAATGTTTATATTAAAATCGTGTAGGTACCCGATTACAAATATTTAAACTTCGTTCATCATCAGACTGTGAAATATCTACAGCATTCACATTTTGACATAAATCATTGACATTTTTAACATTTTTCAAATCGAGTCGAAATGTATACGCATGATTTGTTCGATGATATGGATCAGGTTCGAGATGTCGAGGTAAATATTCAACACAACGCCAACCACATCGTTCGTAGAGTTCAATTGCAACTTTATTCAATGTATTCACATTTAAAGTGATATGTTTAATGCCATTCGATTGTTCATCAAGTGCTCGAGAGATAATTTGTTGAATAAGACGTGTGGCTAGTCCACGTCGTCGATGTTCTTTTCTTGTTGCTATATAACACAAATAGAAACCATCGATTGATGAATTCTTTCGTGTTAATACTGTCATTGCACTGATATTTGCTAGAATAGATGTAGCATTCAATGGAACGAATGCATAGGTAATACCATGATTTTCCAGACAGTTTTTAAGCGGATGAAAAAAACGAGCATGTGGCATTTGAAATAGATCACGGAGTGTATAATCAAAAAATTCCCAACGTTCTTGATCATCATCATAGGAGAATTTATTTGGTAATAAACTGATTTCATATAAACGATATGTATGATTATAATCTTTGCCAATACGATTGAATCTTGTTCGAGTTGCTTGATCATAAAAACGAGATTTTTTTGACATTCTAAAAGAAAATTGTTTTGTTTTTCTCGTTTTTATTGAAAGAAAATGTTTATAATTACTTTATAGTTCGTGGACAACAAAGTTTCTCTTTCGAACATTTGCCTTTTCTATATCCGCAAATCTGATTAATTGCAGGACAATTAGCAGTCATATTCATTGTGTAAATATCAAACGTCCAAATAGCTAATCGACCATTTGAACAAAGTAGATCGAACGCAGATTTTGATGTTTCAATCAAAATCAATAGTAGAAAAAGTCGGAACATCGTGCTCTTTGAAATAAAAATATTTTCTCATACACTTCTGTTCGAATATATTTATATATAGACGAAATTTGATCATTGATCGAACCAATTGTTTCGAGATAAAACAACAGCGAAAAAAAAACACATTGCTAACTAAAAATAAACTCAACTAATTAATTTCTATCACATGAATAGTTTCACGTGTCGATCTCACATCAAAGGGCAAAACTAATTCGATTTTGTCTTTAATCTTGAAAGCATAAAATCAACGGACTCTATGAATCACTATTTATGATTCACACATATACTATACAAGATATAAAGAGTTAACTAAAGAATAAGACGAAATTCTTTGTTCTTTATTCTTTATTGTTTATATTTCGATCATTCGTTAGTCAGTTGGTTATTTGTTGAAGGTTATCTATCGAAATCATAATGGATCAACTTGATAATCATTTAAATACCAATCTTTATCAGCAAATACCAAGCCTTTTAAATTGTCATTATCCATCGAACTGTAAGAAAACAATTACTCGTTTTATTTTTTTCTCTTTTCTATTATTAGAAAATAGCTCTATTCTTAGATCATTGTTTTCCATCAACTATTGATGAGAATACATCGTCACCAATTATTGATAATGAACAAGATGAAAATGAGCAAATGCCTATGCCGATTGTTTATAAAAAACGAGTGCGAACTAAATTTACTTCTGAACAAGTAAAACAAAACAAGGACAATCTTTTCATGTTGAAATTAATTTATGAATTTCGAAAAATAATTCTTTAGCTAGATGTACTTGAAGCTACATTTCAACAACATCGTTATCCAAGTGTTGATATTGTTGATAATCTTGTTGAACAATTAGATTTACCAACACAGAAAGTCACGGTAAAAAAGAAGTATTTACTTTTGAATTCGAGACTGAAATTAGAAAATTCTGTAGATTTGGTTTCAAAATCGTCGAGCTCGATTAAAAAAAAGTCAACAAAAACTTGATGTTCAGCATTCGTATGAAAAAGATGATCAACAACAATATGATAGCGGCATTCATTTAGTAAACACAAAAAATTGATAATAAAATTCCTATGAAAACATTTCGTTTAGGACGAAGAAGCTTCACATGATTCACCAGCAAGTCCTCCTATAAATACATTACCCAATCTACTTCCACCACCACCACAACGAACATCGTTTATGCCAGGACCTCCTCCTCCTCAACCACCACCTTACTATCTACCGAATTCACATTATGCATTCTACAATTCGATGTGGCCAAATTTCGGGTAAATAAATGATTCTAAACAATGAAAAATGATCCGAATTAAACTTTGATTTTTTTAGTTATTCGCTGCCATCGCCTTCATTTCCTACGTCAATGCCTAATGCAAGTCCTCATCCATATAATTTCATGCCATACAATTCTTCAGATATACCTTCTTCATCATTTATATTTCAAGATCTAAGTAATTATTCACATCAAAAAGAATTCAATGGTGAATTATAATTAATAAATTATATGAACTTTAATCTGTCTTGTTCAGTCTCCTGCTATTGTTTTTCTCTCCTTCATGGATTTGTCTGACTAATCTTTGCCTCTGTGTCTTTCTGTTTTTTTTTTGTTATTATTCAAAATTGTAATGCGGATAAATTATTATTATTATTTGGTTTATTTTGTCATAATATTAAAATAAAGCTTATTTATTTATTAGAAAATGAATATCTTCTCTATTATCTAACTAAATGACGACCCGATATTCAATGAAAATTCTTTTAAATCTAGTAATATGATTTATTAATGCAAAAACTGAAAGAAGGTCTTTCGGCCCTAATGACATTGAATCAAAACTAAAGAGCTTAAAGGAGAAAAGAATATTGAATGACGTATCTGGTTTTTTTTTCAATAATATCAACTAAACAATATATAGGTTCTGTTTAATTAATTCATCAAGGCAGAAAATTTCTTCCGAACAATAGAACATCATTAATATTCGTATGCTAATTAAAATATTATTGATAATAGACAATAACCTAAACTAAGTACTTTGAAGGCAAGTCTTCTGCGAAAACTTATTTTCTTTAATCATACAGATGTAAAACCAATGGCAAGGAATTGATTTTAATCCGTCTATGATCAAAACATGCGAACTATAAGTTCTCAAGGCAATATTATTCATTTCATAGGAAGCAATTTATGCTGAAGACATAGTTCAATGTTTGTCTGTCTTTTAGCACTATTGTTGAAATATTTTTACGTAGGAAATTAGAATGTACATTAAAATTTTCCATTAATGTCGACTAAGTTGTATTTATAGATTTCACATTAAAATAACAACAGCTTTTGACATATTCAATATCGGTCTTCAAATTTGATTTCCTTGATCTTATCTTTTCTTCTTCTTCGTAGACGAGAACAGTTTGGGTCACGTCATTTTCTAGACTCAACTCACACATGTAATTATTCTAGATAAATTTAGGCAAATATATTCAGCGAGAAAAAATAGGATCGTTATTTTCCTTCTCGTTCTCGTCGGTAGTAAGTAACGAGAAAATTGCCGTCATTGATCATTAGTTTAGCATTGATCAAGCGTAATTTTCCTTTCTTCTTCTTCTCATTTTTTTTATCGAGATCAATGATTAATATGGAAATGAATCAGTAGGTCGTCAAATATCAAAGGCATAGAATAATAGTCCTCGTTTTTTTATCCATGTGGGTGTCATACTGAGCTTCAAAAGTGCTAAAAATATTATCCGATTAAATTAGAATAAAAGCAGTAATAGATAGTTTTAGCATAAGTTTTTCTTTTCTCTTCGTGTTTTTTCAATAGCGTTATTTGTTTGATTGAAAAGAACAGTATTCCATAGAATAAATACGAGAAAAATAAACTTAATCTATATTGAAAAGAATATTTTGGTCTTATGTTAATTATTCATACACATACACACTCAAATCTACTTTCTTTTCATTTTATTTCCATTCGAATGAACATGATATCCATCATGAATAATCTTCCTTCGTCTTCCGTATTTGAACTGCTTAGAAACAGAACGACGAAGAGGAAATGCGGAATCGCAATTGATGAATTGTATCTTTTCTCATTCATTCTTACTCGTTCGTTCTCAATTCTTTTAAGCTCTAATCGCCAAAATAGACGAAAGAAACAAAAAAAGCAGAAGAAACATACTTAAGATACAATCTTCTTCTTCATCGTCTGTAATCAATAATCGATGACATAGATTGTTTTCCAGTGAATAGATGCATCTTATTATACTCTATTGTTTTCTGTTCCTCGGCCAGTAAAATATATATATCTTAGAAAAACACCGAAAAAGCAACAAAAAAAAATTTTTTTCATGGAAAACTAAACAGCCGAACAAAAGACAAAAGTCAGTCAATGTGACTTGTAATATGTAATTTACAGACGACATTCAACGGCATCGATACGCTGAGAATGGCTGCCATTTTTTTGATTCATTCGAACTGTTGAGCCTTTTGAATCTTTATCAATGGGTAGTAAACCAGCAACACGTCTTATCGTACTTGTTTCAGTTCGATTTTTCATTCGACTTAAACAATTCGATTTCACCGGTCGAACTAGATAACAACCTACGAAAAAACAAACAACGATTAACAGATAGTAAAATCGAGATGAACTACCATAAACAAGAGGATCCAATACTGAATTTGATACAGCTAACATCATGACAATTAATAATGAACGTTCATCACGTGATGGATGATCGTACATAGATGTGTTGATTGGTGTTGTTGTAGTTAACTGTACAATGTCCGATTGGGCACTATCATGATCCATACGAGCATCAGTTATAAGAAGAAAAAATACAATACAATAATACGGCGTCCAACAAAGAATAAAACAAATGACTAAATCAAAAGAAATTTTAATAGATATGAAAATTAAACAACAACATCCGGTTTTTCTTATTACCGATTAAAGCTGTTAGTTTCAATGTTTTTAATTTGGCTCGTGTAATTGTTTTCGTATTATGTGCATTGATTTCTCCTTGAACAAGAGAATCTTCATTTGTTGCTTGAGTTCGTACTCGTTCGTTGCTATAACTTTTTTTAGTGGTCGATTTCAATGGATATTTCGTTGGATCTGCATCGCAATGACGTGTACTACCGCCAGGACATTTAACAAAACGAAATGTTTTTCGATCGCATCGTTTTTGTAAAACATATAGAATACGAAAATATGAATAGAAAATAGCTATCAATGGTGCTATATACGCAAATATAGCAACAGCTATATTGTAGGCAAAACGTTTGGCTGGATCTGCAGATAATGTATCACCGCACATTTCACGACATAATTCTTCGTTTGTTAATCGTTTGAAAATAATCAACTAATCAAAAAGAGATGAAAAATTCATCGAAGAAAAAAAAATGAAAGTCAAGTTTTTTACTTGTGGTATACATGCAATAGCAGATATTAGCCAAGATCCAGCGACGAATAATTGATTACGTATATTCGATTGATAAACAGTAAGAGGATGTACAATTGATAGATAACGATCAAGTGATATGCCAATAATTGTACATGATGAAACATAGATGCCTAAACCTTTTAAAGCTGCAATTATTTTACATATTTCATCATTATGCCAACGACCGACTGTATAAGCATAGATTTCACTTGGAATATAAACAAGTGTAACGAATAAATCGGCAGCACAAAGATTTAGAAGAAGAATATGATCACGAAAACGACGACGAGAATAATGAAATAACTTGAAAAGAACACGTAGATTAGCACTTAATGCAAGAATAAATAGAAAAACATAGCCAAGTGCTAACCAATGATAGAAAGGTGCATCAGGTCCACGGATTTTTTGTTTCGAACAAGTATGTTCAGTGATTGAACTTGTATTAAGAAACATGATTAGAATCTAAACGAATTGTCTAATTCATTGAATGTGTTCATCTAAAGAAATTTACTATGTAAAAAGAAGAGCTCTTTTTTTCTCTCTCTCTCTCTCTATTCTTCTTTTCCATTTTCTCTATTTCTATCTCTCTTTTCTCTTTCTCTCTATTTTTCTATTCTTTTTCTCGTTCTCGTTCTTCTTTTTTCATTTTTCAGTTGCTGTTGAATATAAAATATGCTGAAGCAAACACTGAAAGTCCGTGTGTTGCTACGAATGAATGCAAAACTATATTTGTCACTGATTACTAGACAAGATATATAAGAGAAACTTCGCTCGCTGATTCATTGCCAACAGGAAATAAAATCAATCACGAATGGCAGGTTCTTCTACTATTCTAAATAACTTGAAATTCATATACGTATATAGAAGACAAGCAAAATATCGATTGTAAATGAAATAACCATTAATAACTAAACTTTTCTTACACGTTGTCAGTTGTGATTAACATGATGTAAAACAATTAAATATCGAATAATCTATTTTAAACGTTAGAAAACTATTGATTTTATTGACGTCAATGCCTTTTGAGTTTGATGCTTTTTTTTCTTACAAAAAATAAGTTCAAAGAAAGTAATATCTTGCTTTTGACCTTTCTCGGAAGGAATATATTTTATTTATTTCAATTGTGCTTTATAAATAGCTCGTTAGATAGTCAAGCGTATATAATATTATGATTATTAATTCAATATATGCTTTCAACATATGACTTCGAGTTTCTTTTTTATGCTTGAGAATATTATTTAAAAAATTCATCCGAAACAGCAGATTGTTCTTTCATAGAACCAATGAAGAATATATCGTTGGATTAGTAGAAATATCAATGTGATTCTATAGAGAAAAGGTCATGTCATCTTCGTCATTTTATTTTACTCGAGTAAATAAAGAAAACCAAGCTGAAATCTACTTGAATGTACTCGAAATTTATATCGATCAATGGAATAAAGTTTTTCTTTTCATCCGACTGACAGATTTTTGTCCTTTTTTTTTCGTGCGATCCATTAAAAGAATAATCGAAATATCAAGTAATGCTTTTGAATTGACAAAAGAACTCTCAGCAGATTTGATGACTTTTCCGTTCGAAGAAGTCAATTAAAACTGATATTCCATTTATGAGAGTTTTTTTCTCCGTTTCTTATACTGATCTAAGCATCTATAGATACTTTATGTACTTCGATTAAAAGAATTAAAAAAAAGAACAAGAAAATAAAATTTCAAAAACTTCATCATAATGTCTATTTAAAAATAATTTTGAAATTACATCAAAAACATTTATTCTCATAGGAAAAAATACATAAACTCGAATGTAAATTTATTTTTAAACCAAGATAATTATTTCCTTATTGTTTATCATACTACGTTTATTCTTCAATAGTATTGTATTTGACTATCTCATATGTTTTTCTCTTCTTATCATCTGCATCAAAAATTACCCGATTGGAAAGACCTGTCTGGTGTATTCAAAGGGGAAAAACGAGACTTTCCTACTTCAATGATTTTTCAATGAGTCTCCAGTTACTTTGAAGAATGTCTATCCTTAGCTAATTTAAATCTATGATAATCATTCAGTAGAAATGCACTTAATTGAGGATGCTTAAAGGTAATTCTTGTTTGAAAGTGTGAAAGACTTCGATATACTTTAGTGTCGATGAACTAGTTCACGTTTCGCGATCAAATTAATGTGCAATGAACCAAATATTAACATTTTGTGTGGTACATGACTATCTCCTGCTTGAGTTAGTTCGGAATATTCTAGAAGATAATTAGAAAAACTGAGAAGTTGTTGAAGTAGAATGAAACACAAAAAAAAATTCGTTTTTCTTTCCTTTGAGAATATCAAACAACTGGAAGATAATTAACCGGATGCGCGTTTTTAATCGTAATTGATGAAAAAATAAACAATCTAGCAAGGCATACTACAGATGTTTCTGTCATTCAAACAGAGTCTAGAATATAATTGATTTACATTTAATCCAAAGAAAATAGACGGGACTATATATATCGACATCGGTAGCATAGACACAATTAGCTATATTTTTTTTAGTTATTTTTTCGTACATGATAAATTAGCATCATAAAAAAACTGCTGGAGACAAATAAGACACTTACTTTGTCACTAATTGAATTGTTATTTTTTTTTCTCGTTCAATGATGATAATAATGCGTAGTAGTAAACCGACAATTTGGCATATTTTTCGATTTAGACTTTTTTTTCTCTCTCTCGACGAATAAGAAAAATCTGTAATATAATTAATACTATTGAAATGACCTAAAAGCTCAAGGGTAATGAAAATAAATGAAGGAGAGATTCATATAAATCCACCTAGTGATGCATACGCGAGAATGGCAAACGGAGCGCAAAGATTATTCATTATTATTTCAATTGCAATGAAATGTGAAACAAGCAACATAATGCTTTAATCTCAAAGTCTTAATTTACCTTTTCCATTCATAAAGTGAAAAATAAAACAAGATATTTTTTTACTAAGATACCTTTCGAAACTAAACAGAACAAAAAAACGTCAATGCTAATTTCCGACGTATGAACATAAGACAAAAATCTAAGTAAACTGTCATATGAAATAAAATTTAGTTAAAGAAAATGATCAGTGGAAATACAATACTTGTATCTCGTGCTTTTTTGTCTTTTTATGTTTTAATTATTATCAATGTCATTCTGACAGAAAGTATGAAAGGAGAAAAATTGCCGGTAAAATAGAGAAATGTTAGAAAGTTGTCAATGTTGATTGAAGATAATATTTAATCTTGACTTGTTCTAATAGCATAAAATTGTGTATATAGAAACATAAATGTAGGTGTGTGACTTTAGATTGGCGTCTTTTGAGAAATGACGGGAAAAGAACAAAACGTAATTGAAGTATGATCATTGAATTCAAAAATAAAATTATAATAAAATGTCTGTGTAGCACAACTTAATATCTCAAAAACTTATATTCAAACAGTAATACTCTATTAATTGATCAAATCACATTAACAATAGGAGATGAGGTCAATTGAAAGTCTAAAAATTTGAGTAGTCTAATTTTATGTATTAAATTAAAATTATACATTCTTTTAAGAAATATTTATGTAAAAAAGAAAGTTTTGTCAGTACAAAGATATGGCTGGTTTCTTTTTTTTTTATAGATAAACCGGTTCGTAATTTAATACAATATATTTGATTTTACAGAATGTTGTTCTCACTATACTTTAACTTGCTGAATTATTTTGCTAATTTTGCTATTTGATATTGTTTTTTCGTAAGACATATGATATATCTCGGATGATTGAGATTTGTTTTTGTCGAATTAAAGTACATAGTGAGGGTACTCATTTATCCATGAAATTCAATAATAAGATTGATAATACACATGAGTTGTTATATTGAACTCATTTTTGGCTTATCAACA
>ERZ778023.358-NODE-358-length-108272-cov-52.385559_pt1 | contig 108272 bp, 90 predicted proteins | sample MGYA00375753_ERZ778023 | MGnify/ENA primary metagenome ERZ778023 (study PRJEB29350, sample SAMN05389822) | bioreactor metagenome | isolation source: Ammonium sulfate bioreactor | place: South Africa: University of Cape Town | collected 2014-04-04 ... | reverse complement strand
GCATGGTCATGAGCATAGAGCAGCAAACAACAACTGCGCCAACAACAACAACAACCACCACCACCACTAACAATTTAATGGTAAAACGAAAAGAATTATTTTTTTAGTTTAATCCTGAAAGTATTTTTGCTTTCGAATTTCTTATTTACTAAATTAATCATAGTTCTATTCGATTGACTCAGCAATTGAAATTTCAATGGAGAGGAAGAAATAAATCATCAGTCGACCGATTTCGTGTCGGTTTTTTTTTGCTCTTTTTCTATCACGTTTCTGTCGTATTGGTTTTTAACAACAATTTAAATAGTAACCGTAGAATAATATTTAACGTTTGTCATGTGATGATTCGTTTGAATTCAAGGAACAGTGTATTTTTCGTAGATGATATTGAAAAAATATTGACAATAGTAAATAATCGGTGCAAAACCGATTAACGTAGATTTCTAGCCCACAAAACAAAATAACAAATTTCTTCCGCTTTTTCTCTTCGTTTTTAGTAGAAATGCATTTGAAGTAATAACAAGGAAGAAAATTTAATTGACGAATCGTTGAATAAATAGTTAATTTAAGGACAAATAACACAGTCGATTCATGTTCTCTGTCTGTTCGCTTGAGGTTAACTGCGGTTTTGTTCTAATAAACTAGGAAATTAATTTCTTAGTTATTAAATCGGCTTTTTTTTTTAAATTAAAAAAAAACAAGTTTCCTATAATTAATAAGAATCGAAATCATCTGATGTTCTTGCTTGTAAAGATTCATGAGATTTTTTGTTAAATTAATAGCGTATCAAAAAACTCTTAGGTTTTGAGATAAAACAAAAAACATGGCTACAACTGGTTTTTATCAAATGTCTGTAAGCGAATCTGACTATGTCATTTCTGACATTTTTGTTTTACACAATTAAATCAGAGTAAAAATATAATCGAATTCACTGGCAAACGGAATATAAAATAAAGACACAAAGAAAGGAAAAGAGAGACAAACAGAGATTTTTGTTTTCATTAATACTGAATTTACTCAAACAACATAGTTTACAATTGAATAGTAAATAATTCATCACTATTTGTTTTTATTTTCTCGGTTTTTTTTCTCTATTTATAAGAAGTATTAATATGCAGATTGAATTGTTGTTGTTTTTTTTTTCGAAAAAAATATACAAGATAGTTATGTCTATCTATCTTGTGATATGGCTCGATCATATTTGATTGATGATAGTCCTTCATGTAAGATAATTGTATATAGATGTGAAGTCGTCCAATTAGGTGTCTGTATCTTGCTGTCTTCGGTAACGTATAGAGAGCAACGAAGAAAACCATTATTGCCCTTTTTCCAGATGATTCAGTTTTTTTCTTCTTGTCCTTCTCTTCTTTCGTATTCTTCCATTCTCTTCTGACGATATATTGTTCTGCGACATGATCTTCTCTGCATGTGAGTATATTCGTATGTATTGAATTGTGTATCATGTTCTGTTGTTAGCTACATCATCTGTATTATATTGTGAAGGATTATCATGAAGCGAAAGAAGTATATTCGCTTTATTTTGCTATAGGAAAGAAAGGACATAAAGAAAACGAGAGAATTGGCAAACGGGACATCGTAGTAAAAAATATTGACATAGAGAGAATGCAGAACAAGAGAGCGAAGGAATACGATTGCAGCTCAATAAATATATACATATGCCAGTCTATTCTCTCTTCTTTCTCTCTGTGTCTCTCTATTTCGATATTCTCTCTCTCTCTCTCTCTTTCTTCGTCCCTCCCTCATTTACCTTCACTCAATATACACCGAAAGAACCAAATTGTCCATATTGAATGAAATGTTCGTTTAGTATATATAGTCGATCGTTTTTGCCGCATTTAAATATCAACGCTGACGTTTTATACTTATTCATTCGTATAGATGACCCACTCGAAAGCAAGCTTATCAACAGTAAGTGACAATAGCTAATTTAATGCATGTATATTGTATGTGCATCCATATATGCATGCACGCACATACATACACGCACATTTTGACAAATTGAGACAAATTCATTGGTTTCACTCTTTAATTTTGAAGTCGGTCATTGATATAGTTGATTAGAATTTCTCAAAAATTTCGAAGAAAATGCTCTGATTTACATTCGTCTTCAAACTAATTCAATACAGGAAAAACGATCGAACGAACGATCAATCAGCAACAACAATAACAACAACAACAGAAATTTTTCTTTTTTGTTGTTAACAAAATAGAAACAAGAAAAAAAAGAAGTACTAATAAGATTAAGCGGGTTATTACTTAGTTTAGTTATCGTTTTCATTCTTTTTTTTTCTTAGTGATTTGTATTTCAAGATAGTTGAGAGTATTTTTGTTTGCCAAAGTTTATCAAAAAGAAAAAGAAGAAATAACAATTCATTAGGTCTAAAGGCGAGAGAACAAAAAGAAAAAGAATTGTCCTGCAACTAGTCTTAGTTCGACTTATGTCAACAGATGATAACCGATGACTGTTAACAATGTTTCAAGGCATCAAGTAATACTGCCGTTCGGCGAAGAATATGTAGGAAAGAATAATAGAGAGGAATTACTTGTCTTCTATCGAGTCGTTTTTTTTTCATACCAGATAGTTTCCATTTTCTATTCAAACGATAATCATACGACTATTGTCATATACATCGACTTAAACGACTGATAAATCAAACTGTTGGACGTACTATCATGTCGAGTGTATCAACACAAGAAAATCTTGAAGCGTCAATAAGCCGTCCATCAACTATCAAACTATTTTCATTGCCTGAAGCGTACAACCTACATCATCATCATCGTCATCGTCATTCTGAAGTGAGAATCAAATTGAGTGTATTCTGTCTGATATTATATTCTAAGTATAGTTTGTACTTTTTGCAATCCGGGACAATTGTGAAATATGTATACGATACAGACGCATAGACATAGATGATACTTTATTTAGTATAATTTTCGGCTTTTTCTCTTCGTGACATAATACACGTTCGAGTATACTCATACGTACAAAGGAACATTTCGATGACTTCTTCGACGACTATTGTTGATAGATGAATAAGCAGTAAAGTGAACGAGTGAAATTGAAACTCAAATATTTATATACATCGATGGATTTATCTCTATCTCTGTAGTTGTTTGTTTTTAAAAAAAAAGAAGAAGAAAGAACCTCTGACCTCGAAAACAAAACAAAACATAACATAACAGAACTCTCAAGTGCCATCTGTTCACTGACTTCGAAAAGTGTTAGTGTGTTGTTTTCATTAATATTATCTCTAATTCTATTATACGAAAGCAACATGAGACTGAACTTTCGTTTATTATCATTGTTTTTTTTTCTATTTTTCATTCGCTCCCAACAAAGAAAAATATATTTCCCATGATAATGTTCATACATCGAACTTTTCTGAAAGCTTTCTATTTGCATTTAGTCTGCGGCTTTTTTTTTGTTTTGTTTCTGCAATAGATATTTGTGTAACGAAATAGAACGACAAGTCAGTTGAGATTGTCAATGATTCTTGAAGATCGAGAGAAAAAAAGAAAACCTCATTATGTACTTCTAATTAAATGTTATTTAATAAACAACAAAGCTTAAAAAAACAAATCATTTCTTTTTTTTTCAGTCGTATTATCGACAAAATTCCTAATCTTTCGACAGTAAGAAAAGAAAGAAAGAAGGAGGGGGAGAAAACGTCAAACGATTGGTTTTATTTCTTCTGTATTTTTGTCATTAGTATTCATTATCATACAATTGAATATTTTAACGTTTTGTTTCCTCTCTATTTTTCGATCGCAGATGTTGCAGTCTGATGTAGTTATTTTTTTCAAGCGTAGAGACATTCTTTCATTGCTCGCGTTTTTTTCCTTCTATCTTTTCCATTCTGTTGGTCGAGCCAGATGTTACACATGCTTTGAGTTCAATTTCTAGTTGATGAAAAAAAAACGAGACAGACAGAAGAAGGGACGGCGAGAGAGAGAGAGAGAATGCGCGTTTTACTGACACAAAAAAGTGCGTCCTAACGAGAAAAGAACGAATGAAGAATACAACAACAACAACAGTACGATCATCAGGAGAAAAAAAAGTGAAGCGTGTACGCTCGTCGTGTTCACACACTCTTGATTCTCTTTGTCTGTCTCTGACTAGTTGACGAGAGCGGTGCTGCCACAATTTTTCAGTCTTCCTTTTTTTTCTCTCCTTCTCTCATTTTTTTGGCTTGTTTCATTCACTATTTTTTTTCTTCTAGAAGTTGCATATATTCATTCATTCATTCATACATACATTTTTTTCTCCTTTTTTTTTCATCCATTTACTTATTCATTCGTCAAATATATTTATTAATCTTTTTTTTCTGTTACCTCTATACAGAAAAGACGTGTGAAAAAGAAGCACCTTAAATGTCAATTGTTTCATTTTAACACGAAATGACTGTGGTAGGTTTTTGGAAAATTCATTGTGTTCGTTTGTCTGTTTTGGAAGAAAACATTATTGTTTTTTGTTTTGCTATGATCGACTGAGTGACAAAAAAGATTCGATAATCTCTATTATTTATACAGAGGACAATATTTATTTTCATTGGCAAGTCGACTTTGCCGTCGGTCATATATCCGTTTTTTTACCCGTATAATACTTATTTCTTTGGCCTTTGCTTTCTTGTCTATTTCATCGATCAATTGGGATATATGATGATGAACGCATTTAGGAGAGACAAGAATGGGATAAGGAAATAATCGAATGCGATGCGTTCAGCTAACAAACAAGCACGCTTCTACTAGTGATTGTTTGTTCTGTTTCCTTTTCTTTTTCTTTTTCTCAATATGACTATTTCTTCTTCGTGCTGTGTTAGTTGTATTTTTGGGAATGTTCTCCTTTTCCTTTCGCCTATTACTTGGTACGATAACCGTACGTAAACATACACAATCAAGATATGTGTATAAATGAATATATGTATTTATATGTATATAAAGCGAAAGGAGGAAAGAGAGAGATACAGGAAAGAAAGAAAGAAAAAGGAGATACTGAGAGTATCAGCATAAAAAGAAAATCGAGGATAATCTTGATTATGCACTAGTTTCTTCTTCTGCTGCTGCTTTTCTCCTTCGTCTTCTTTTGCTCGTTCTCTTTGAGTATCGATCTCATTTACGAGTATTTCATTACGACGAAGCATCGTGGCCGTTAATAGCCAGTACTTCTTCAACTAAAAAATCCGTATTTTCATCCGAAGAGAAGATTGCTGTTATGGGTCGACATTTGTCGAATAAAGTTCGTTGCACCTTCGTAAGTATTATATAGATGAAATAAGTACAAGAAAAAAACGAGATCCATTTGAATTCATATGGGGAATATTACATTTTTTTCCTTCGTCTCTAGTCTGGTTTATAGTAATCATTAGAGACTGTACGTACTGTGTCGATTAGTGATAAATGATTGCTTTGTGTGCCGTTTTTTTCTTTTTCTTCTTCTTCTCTTTAACCTTTTTAGTTTTTCTGTTTAGTAAATAATAAATACGAAGCAGTAGAATATAATTGCGAAAAAGTCTCATTTGGATTAATTTTCTTGCTTGATGTTTACTTATTTTAGAGACTTCTAAGATGTTGTCGATGCACAGGTCATAAGGGAAAAGAGAAACTCTTGAGGAATTGGCATTCGAATAAATATGTGAAAGATAAGATGCGACTATGTTAGTATTCTCTTCTCGTCTTTACTATCTTAAACGTCTGTTTTACAGATTAGGACAAAAGACAAAAATAAAACGAGAAAAAAACTATCCAACATAAATGTCATGGGAGTAACATCGATTTTTTCTCGACAGAGGTGTACACATATGTCTATGCGTACATATGATTGTAGTAAAAAAATAAAGAAAGAAGGCCCTAAACGAACGATGAAAGTTAATGATGGAAATTGCTTGTCTGATTGCATAATCAATGCGTAAGAATGTTCTGTATTTATTGAGACAGTTGATTGTAACAATAGTTGTGTGATATCGATCTTAATATGAAATGAAAGACAAAATGTCTAATCGATTGATTGTAAAAATAACATAATTGATGTCGAATTGTACGCATAAAAGCATATATAATTGAGTTGAATAACAAAATAATGATTCGTGTATTTATTCTTTAGTCTGATGGAAATTCGGGCTTTTTACGAGCAGCGCGAGCAGGAAATCTTGAGAAGGTTTTGGAATACCTTCGGCAATCGATTGATATTAATACTAGTAATGCTGTACGTAGTTAACATTTTGTTTACTTCAATTTCAATTCAATGGTTTCTTTTCTTTTCACATCTAGAATGGATTAAATGCACTACATTTGGCGTCAAAGTATGATGAGAAAGAAAATTTTCTTGTTTTTGAAGCACTTTCGTTCTTTTTTTTTGTCTTTCATCTAGGGAGGGTCATGTAAATATTGTTCAAGAGCTTCTATCACGAGGTGCCAACGTCAATGCAGCAACGAAGGTCTTTCAATATCAAAATGATAATCGTTATTCATCAATCATATCTCGTATTTGTGTTTTTTTTCTCTTTATATAGAAAGGAAATACTGCTCTTCATATTGCATCATTGGCTGGCCAAGAAGAAGTTGTCAAACTTTTAATCAAATACAATGCTAATATTAATTGTCAATCACAAAATGGATTCTCTCCTTTGTACATGGCTGCACGTATGTGATACTTTGATCGAAGATAAACAATTATTTTCTTTTCTTTTCTTTTCTTTGTAGAAGAGAATCATCTTGAAGTGGTTAAATTTCTGCTCGCTAATGGCGCTAATCAAAGTTTAGCAACAGAAGTATGAGAGAAATCGAATCGACTTCAAAGACAATAATTCTATTTTGATATTTAGGACGGATTTACTCCATTAGCTGTTAGTTTACAGCAAGGACACGAAAAAGTCGTTGCTCTACTATTAGAAAATGATTCGAAAGGTTCAAAAGTTCGTTTACCAGCCTTACATATTGCAGCGAAGAAGAACGATACAAAAGCTGCTGCTTTATTACTACAAGGTGATAATCAACCTGATCTCAACTATAAGGTTAGTAGAAAACGGAAAAAAAAACAAATTTTTTTATTCGAACAAGCTTTGTTAATTGTGAATTCATTTCGATAATCAATAGGAAGGAGATTTTGTTAATTGTACAACCAAGGTTTGCTTTCTAAATGTTTAATTCATGTCGTTCGTCTTGTCTAATCCATGGTGATGGATTCATTCTATCGTTCTTGTCTTTTGTCCATGTTTTTTTCTTATTCATTGTGTCTTTTCTTTTCTTTGCTTTTCAGCTTGGACGAGTAAGATTTCCTTTTATGATTAATCTTCTTTTTTTACTAATATTTGGGAATAGTTAGTAATCAAAAAGTGAAAAGAAAATGCTACCTATCCTATAGAAATGTTCGAATAGCTTTTTTTTAAAAAAAATAAATGCATGAATACATTTTTAAAATGAAAAATTATTTTTTTTTTAACTCATCGATTTCTTTTTCTTTCGTCTAGTCTGGCTTCACTCCATTACACATCGCGGCTCATTATGGAAATTTAGAAGTAGCACAATTATTGATTGAACGTGGTGCCGATGTCAATTATGCAGCTAGTGTAAGAAGCCTATACGAATAGATTTTTTATTTCGATATAAATATACACTTGAAAAACGAGATGAAATTACACTTGAGACTTGAAGTGTGCGCTGATTCATTCTTTCTACGACGTTTTTATTTTATTTCTATTCAGTCAGTCTAATTACATCATGCAGAAAAAAAAGAAAACTGCCCGAGGCTTGGGCGGTATTAGATAGACTAGTACTAGTTCTAATTGAATCAATTTTTGAATCTTATAGCAAAATATCACACCGATTCATGTGGCATCGAAATGGGGCAAAGAAAATATTGTTCGATTATTGCTTGAGAAAGGTGCACAAATTGATGTCAAAACAAAAGATGGCTTGAGTGAGTTGAATAGATAAATGACAATGAAATATGTTGCGTATCTTCTATCTAGCGCCTCTTCATTGTGCTGCTCGATCTGGTCATGATCAAGTTGTTGATATCTTGCTCGAAAACGGTGCTCCATTTGGTGCAAAAACGAAAAATGGTCTTTCGGCTCTTCATATGGGTAAAATTTGCCATGTCTAATCTTCACTAATTATTCACATTTGTTTTTATCTAGCTGCCCAAGGTGATCATGTCGATGCCGCACGTATTCTTCTCTATTACAAATCAACACTTGTCGACGATGTTAGTTCGGTATGTCGAAACAAAAAAAAAAACAAATCATTGTTTTAATCTATGATTTTCGTTTTTCTCTCTCTCTCATAAAAAATAGGATTATCTTTCACCATTACACGTCGCATCTCATTGTGGCAATTATAATGTTGCCAAATTACTATGCGAACGTCGTGCTGATGTCAACGCTCGAGCATTGAACGGTTTTTCATGTTTACATATAGCCTGTAAAAAGAATCGACCAAAAATCGTCGAATTACTATTGGCGAATGGTGCCGATATCGAATCAAAAACTGAATCGGGTCTCACAAGTTTACATGTTGCATCATTTGTTGGAAGTAATGATATTGTTGTTTATCTTCTACAAAATCATGCAAATATCAATGCAATAACAATACGTGGTGAAACACCGTTACATTTAGCCACACGAAATAATCAAGTTGAAGTTATTCAAACATTACTTCGGTTCGGAGCATCGGTGGATATGAAAGCTAAAGAAGCGCAAACATGTTTACATTTGGCAACACGTTTAGGAAATATTGAAATTGTTAATTTATTATTGAAAGCCAATGCAAATGTTGATAGTACGACTAAGGATGGCTATTCAAGTTTACATATAGCTGCTAAAGAAGGACACGAAGAAATAGCCAGTTTATTAATTGATCATGGAGCAAATTTAAATCTATTTACAAAACGAAATTTTTCGGCATTACATATCTGTAGTAAATATGGTAATATTAAAGTAGCGAATTTACTTCTACAGAAAGGAGCTAAAGCAGATATTCAAGGCAAAAATGATTTAACACCATTGCATTGTGCGGTTCATTACAATCATGGAAATATTGCCTTACTTCTTCTACAACATGCAGCTAGTCCTCATGCAACAGCACGAAATGGTTATACACCATTACATATTGCTTCAAAGAAAAATACACTCGATATATCCGAAACATTACTAGAATATAATGCAAATAGAAATGCTCAATCAACTGGTGGTTTTACTCCATTACATTTGAGTTGTCAAGAAGGACATACAGATATGACTTATCTATTATTAGCAAATCAGGCTGATCCAAATAGTGCATCAAAATGTCTTCTAACACCATTACATTTATGTGCTCAAGAAGATCGAGTTAAATGTGCTGAAGCATTAGTCAATAAAAATGCAAATATTAATGCGCAAACGCTGGTAAGATATTCATTTGAATAGAGAGGAATCAAATTGCATTACTATAACTATCTATCATTTATTTGATGAGACATAATAATAATAACAACAACAAAATATGTTAATCGATATTGAGCATATTCATTGAAATGTATTTTTTTGTTTCTTTTCTAGAGTGGATATACAAGTCTACATGTTGCCTCTCACTTCGGTCAAATCAATATGGTCCGATATTTGCTTCAAGTCGGTGCCAATGTCGACATTGAAACGAATGTATGTTCATTGATTTGTTTTAATTTTAAAATAATATTTTTCTTCTTTCTTCCTTCTAGCTTATGTTCACACCACTTCATTCAGCTGCTCAACAAGGTCATGTTATGATAGTTAAATTATTACTTGAACACGGTGCTTCACCAAATCAGACAAATAAAGTATGCATAGAATGAAAAAAAATAAACGATAGATGTATATATATACTATGCGTATGCGTTCTTTTGTTAATCTAGCACGGCATGACAGCTCTATCGATAGCACAACGTCTTGGTTATATCTCGGTGGTTGAAGAATTAAAATTGGTTACAGAAACAACTGTATCCAGTAAACTTGAACATGTAACTGAAGAACGTTATAAGGTAAACGATGATTGATTGAGCAGAGGAAAACAAATCAATATCTCTTTACGTGCGTGTGTAGATTCAAGCACCAGAAGTATCGCATGAAGAACAACCATTATCCGATTCTGATGATGAAGCAGGTAAAAAATATTTTCTTTTTTTTCCTCGTATTTTGACAGCATAGAAGAAGAAGAAGAGAAAAAGGAGATGATTTCGTGATGATAAAGCTAAGAAAACAAAATGACGTGATCAATTGATCTAGATGATGAAAAAAGAATTGAAAATGAAGTCATCTATCCTGAAATTGGATATTTCGAACTGGCAAGAGCTATTGACAACTTAAAAGCACAATACAAAACGACTAAAGGTAGTCGTATGTCTGATGTTTGAATTTTGCCTGTTGGAAACAAAAAAAACATTTACATACACATACGAATGAACAAAATCAATTATATTTTTTTCCGTTCTACCCATTGCGCATGATATTCTCTGCTTCGACCCGAAATTTATTTATTATATTTTTTATTTGAATCAATCATTATCTAACGATGTTCATGTGTGATTTAGATATGCTCGGAGATACGAGTACAAATGTTCATATGCAATATCTACGCGAAGGTATTTTATCGAATGAAAATGATGAAAATAGATTAGTACAAAGTGGATTAAATAAAGTATGAAAAATACTTCAAGAAAAAAAAAATACATATTTTTTGTTAAATATATATTAGGATGAATCTGAATATCCAGCATTGGCAACTAAAGATACTTGGGCGGACAGTCGTGATAATCTTCATGATCAACAGACTCCTATTCGAATTTCTCAAAATTTAGTTGCCGATAACGAAGTTATAACTAAACCACGTCACGGCGGGTAAGTTCAACGGATAATTCTTCGCTTGAAAATCGTTAAGATTGAATTCTTCGCATGAGAATGACAAAGAAATTGTGACTGGCATGCGTATGCTGTGCATTTGTATATTTCTAGGGATCGTTTTCCTCATCGATCGTAAGTGTTGCCACGTGCATTCTTCTAATGCATTTACTACTTAGCTCGACAAACTAACTTCTACTAAATTTCTTTTTTTTCTTGTTTTGACAAATTGTTCAATGATGATATCCGATGTCTTTTTGCAATTAGATTTTTGGTGAGCTTTTTGGTCGATGCACGTGGTGGTGCGATGCGTGGCTGCCGACATTCAGGAGTACGCGTTATTATTCCACCGAAACGGGCGAGTATGCCAACGAGAATCACATGCCGATTTGTTAAACGTGATAAATTAATTATTCCACCGCCGATAAATGAAGGTGAAGCATTGGCAGCACGAGTTTTAGAAGTTGGACCAGTTAATTGCAAATTTCTTGGGTAAATTATTCATTTTATGAATCAATGTTGGATCTTTTCTCTTGTTATTCATAGACCGGTTATTTTGGAAATACCTCATTTTGCTTCATTACGAAATCGTGAACGTGAAATCATCATTTTACGAAGTGATAATGGAGAAAAATGGACAGAACATACGAGTCCAACAACAAATGAAGGCGTACGAGAAATACTCGGTGATATTGTTGAATCAGAAGGTAAGATAATAATATATCAATTATTTCAATCAATTTATATATTCGTTTTCATTAATAAAAAAAAAATACAGAACTCGAAAATCTCGAAGATTTACACGCTCGTCGTATAACACGTATAATCACCAATGATTTTCCACGTTATTTTGCGTTAATAACTCGTCTACGTCAAGAATCTAATTTTATCGATGAAAAAGGTGGCGTTCTAACATCAACAATTATTCCAACAATTCAAGCACATATACCTGAAAAAGCTCTACAAAAACGTATTCGTGTTTCGTTACATGTTCTTCCAATCTCGACTCAAGTTCTTCAACGTCTCTACGGCACACGTTTACATGTCAGTCCTATTGTTACTATTGAACCACGTCGACGAAAATTTCATAAACCTATTACAGTTACCATACCATTGCCTGTCAAACGAACACAATCAAAAGATGCTCAACATCAAACCAATACATATTCAAGTGATTCACAAACACTTCGTCTTCTTTGCAGTATTACAGGTGGTACACATGCTGCACAATTCGATGATATTACCGGACATACGCCATTGACATTTTCGAATGATTGTGCAACATTTACAACGACAGTTTCGGCACGTTTTTGGCTTATCGATGTTCAAGGAGTATCGGATGTTTTGAAATTAGCACATGATATCTATCGAGAAGCATCGGCTGTACCTTATATGTCACGTTTCGTTGTTTTTGCTAAACGAAACGAACCCAATGAAGCTCTTGCTCGTGTATTTTGCATAACTGATGATAAAGAAAATAAGACACTCGAAATGCAAGAACATTTTATTGAAATAGCTAAATCAAAAGAAGTCGAAGTTGTCAATGGTAATTCGATTTATTTCGATTTACAATCGACGAATTTACAAGTGATTACGAAATCGAACGAACAATTAACATTTTCATTTCGTGCATTTCGAGAAAATCGTTTGCCATGTGTCATCAGAATACGTGATCAACAACAGGAACCAGCTGGACGAGCTATTTTCTCGAAAGATAATGGTAAATTAACATCTCTACAACGAACAAATTCATTGTCAATGACAAACGGACATTTACCAACGAATAATTTTGTCGATCCACAAACATTACAAACGATTTGTAATTTAAATATTATTTTACCACCGTATGATAAGGTAAATTGAGAAAGATTTGTTGAATAACTTTTTTTTTTCTTCTTTCTTTTCAATAATAAAATAGGATTTACTTGAGGTAAGATAGTTTTTTTCAAAGATTTGTTTTTATCTCTAAATTTTTATCATCATCAATTTAGAATGAAGGACGTCTTCGAACTATGCGTTCATCAGATCGAGATCCTCGTTTCGAAAGTACGATTTTTGATGACGAAAGCGAAATCAATTCTAATGTTTTTGTATTTAAAGATTGGAGATCAGATGATATGTATCGAAAAGGCGAAATTCGTTTAACGGATATTGCCAAATCGTTAGGCACTGATTGGCCATCACTTGCAGCTGAACTTGAATTAACTGAAGAAGAAGTAACGAAACTAATGGATGAATATGGAGAAAATGCTGCTCTACATATGTTACGTTACTGGTTGAAATCACGTGGATCAGACGCGACAGGCAATTGTCTTCAGCAAGCTCTACGTAAAATTGGCAAAGAAAATATTGTTCAAACTTGTGTGTTTAATATCGAATGGGTAACGGATGCTGCTGAAAAAGAAGTAGCAAAAGCACGTTTGACAAGTCGAGGAGGAAGTGTTGAAACAACGGGATGGACTGGACGTCGAGTATGTTTTGTTTTTTTTTCTTTTCTATGAATAAATATACGTATATGTTCGTTTCTAGTTGGATGAAGGTTTTGAAAGTGATGAAGAATATGAACGTCGACGTTATGGCCGATCTAGTGAGTATTCAAATCTGAATTATTTTTCGAATAAAAATCCTCTCAAAGATCTTATTATTAATGATACGAATAATTCTCGAACATTGATAAAAACTATTACATTGGAAGAAACATCTGAAAATGAATTCGGAGATAAATATCTTGCCGACAAAATGTCATCACAACAAAATTCTATTCCACAATTTAAACAATTAGAACCATTGAAAATGGTTAAACGAGATCTATCCAAAGAATTTGTTCCTTCATCATCATCGACATCAAGTGCAGATACAATAGTTCAGATGAAATCTATTGAGACTAAACGAGGTTCATAAATTCTCGATGTCGTTCGATGTTGTTGTTGTTGTCTTGTAGAAACTAACAAAAAAAGACTTTTTTCGATGTTGTGTTTGTACATATCTGTTTTGTTTTAAAGGTGAACGTGAAGGTCCCTTACATTTTCTTGATTCAAGTAAAGCACCTACACCTGCATCACGTTATGGTGGCGGCTATCATTCGATTTATTCGAATGCTAATTACTCAGGTTCAATAACGCCATTGAGTTGTTATTCTCATCCATTTGAAATGGCACATCTCGAAAATTTAAGAGAGAAACTGAGCCGTTTAACAACTCGTGATAAAGGTTTTAATTGAATTGACGTGAAACAGATTGTTTGTTTGTTTGCTTGTTTTTTTTGTTGTTGCATGGACTTGTTGTATGAATCTCGAAGAGATGAACAATGCACTAACCATGTCTTGTCTCTTTTTTTCTATTTCTAGTTGATCAAGATGATTCATCATCAAAACAACGAAGTTCAGATATTACTGGTGAAGGCCGAATTACACCAACGGGTAAGATATAACATGTTCATCTTAGCAGATAATCTCAAGAGAAATGATAGGAAAGCATCTACTTATTAGTCAAAATAAAGATTCTTCTATTTCTGAATCAATGAATAATTTACGGCATAAGAAAGAAAAAAAAGCAAAGCAAATGTATAATCATTTTCTGTTTTTTAGAATATCCAAGAAAACGATCACTACCAAGACGAGATGATTTTAGTATTGTTCATATTGTTAAAGAGTCTACACCAATCATGCCTGATAATCATAAATCAGTTCCCGATGTTGCATCTGTTACGGACACAACTAGTCAACCGACATTTACTTCAACAACAGCTACTGAACAATTAGCTCAACAAACTGCACAAATGGTTGATGATATTCGTAAGTTGATACGATTCGTTTTTTTTTCTTTTTCGTTGTTGTTACGTTTTTGTTGTCTTGTCTCACAATGAACATTTGTTTTTTTTTCTCTTCCTTCCAGCACCTACACGTGCTACCGTCGCTCCAACAGTTCCAGCTGTAGGTGAGCGTATATCCAAATCGAAAATCATACCCGATCAAGCGCGCGCATTAGCTAATGCACTTAAACAGGCCGTTGTTAAACCATTGAAAAAAACGATGATGACAAAGAAAAAATCTCTCGACTCGAATACACTTGTCGAACAGCAACTAGTACATTCACTTTCGACTCCAACACCCTTAATACATGAAAATTCCGATAATCTACTAAATGAAATATCGGTTGATTCAATTGAATCACCGAGTCCGACTGCGCTAACACCGCCACCAGCTAAACCACCACGACATAATGATGAATCAGCTTCATCATCATCGACAGATATTGCTGCGCCACCACCAGCTAAACCTCCGCGACATTTTTCTCTCTATAGTCAAGATAATGACGAAGGTCTCATACAACAAACGGATAATGTTGTGAAAAAAGTTCTCAATCTTGTTGATACATTCGGTATCGTCAATGAAAATGATCAAGATATGAATATACTTCGACAAACATCACCACCATCGATCTATATACAACAAGCATCGAATTCAATTGAACTCGAACAAATCGAAAAAGTCGATCGATCACCCAATGAACAAACACAAATAAGTTCGACTACCGATTCACCAGTTTCGATACAAACATTCGATGAGATCGAATCATCGAATGCAACAGTACCATTTCCAATTTCATTGAATGATTTTTCACTCACATCAATCGAACCGACAACACTATCCGAAGATAACGATGTTGCTCCAGCTGAAATCAAACAATTGGCAACAAATCTTGCTGAAAATATTTTTCACGATGTTGAAAAAGAATTCGAAAAACAAGAAAAATATACACGAAATCTACCACAATCAGTCGCACTAACACATCCATCAACGACGCAATCGAGTTCTCGTCCGCTAACATTCGTTACACATGACTCAGGTCTAAATGCAACGAAATCTTTTTCACCATTAATCGATATTGTTACTACGAAAACGACACCAAAAATAACCACATCAGTTACAGTCATAAGTCCACCACAACCTGAACTATCATCATCGACAACCGCAACAGCATTACATATCAATTCTGATGATGAAGATCAATTGAATAGTACATCAACATTGATGCCAAATAGTAGTATTGCATCAGATCGTTCGAAATTTTTACAAACGAGTAGTAAAGAAAGTAGTATCGATTCGAACGATACCAATCCATATGAAACAATGCCATTACAACAACAAACAAACACGGGTAGTGCTACGCCCGCACGTTCATTGATATCTGATTACGACAATTTACATGGTTCATATGGAAGTTTAGTTGATGATGCACAACAACCTCAACCTATTCAACCACCAGCAACAATACCAGAAAATGATCCATCAGTTCCAACGACAGCTGCGTCGTCGATGTCGACAATCTACGAAAGTATGGATACACTACCATCGTCATCTACATTGACCTATGTTACTGCACCAAGTACAATTCATAACGATAATACAAGTGAATCAGACACGACACATCGACGTCTAAATTCAGATATCAGCGATGAAGATCTCGTTGAATCATTCGACGTTGAAACACCTGTACTAACATCAGGCAATCCATTGCGATCATCGAAAGGTAGATTCGCATCGCATCACATAAATAATAATTAATAAAAGAAAAAAACAAGCACGAATATATATATTTATCCGTTTGATTGCAACTTGGCATGTGTTGAATATTCTGCTCATTTTCACCCCCTGTTTTTGTTTCTGCATTCGATTTATTATTATTTTTCATTTGCACAAACAAAAATAATAATAATAAATTCCATAATGAATCCGATTCTATCTCTTATATAATCTCTAGCTTCAACGCCTACTATCGAAATTATTGAAGATAATAGCGAGCCAATGGATGAATGTGACATGTCATTTTTAAATGATGTTCTTGAACAATATCAACAGACTACTCATTATCAAGGTTTGCGTACACGCATGTCGAAACAGAAAAATAATGTGTGCGCATGATAAAGCATTTCTTTTTTTTCATTATTTTTCTCTCTTATTCAAACTTCAATCTCCATTCTGACTTCATTTTTTTCTCACTATGTTCTTTTCATTTAGATCATTTGGAACATCATACTACTAGTGGTAGTGAACAGCCACCTACAGATATAAATAAAGGAGGTAAGCACATCGAACTTTACTTTAACTTAATCCCATTAGTAACACTGCTGCTGCTATAAATAGACGAGTATTTAGTAATAGTGGATAATCTGCATGATATTTCATTAAAATCTATGATTAATTTAATACTGACATCATTTTTCTAGTTCAAAATCAGCCATGAGACCAATCATGTAAGCAAAATATAAAACGAACATTGAGCATGCCCATTTTTCTTTTGAGTTTGAAGTTCTTTTTATTATTATGCAAGAAAAAACAAATTTTAATAAATATTCGCATGTAGTTTTAAAAGAATTTATTATTATTATTTTTTGCCTGACAAAAAAATTTAAAATGCATGATTATCAATAGTGCAATGAACGCATTTTCACTAAGGAATATGTTTGTGATACGGTTTCCCTGAGGATTAAGAAAAACCAAAACTAATCGTCTTTGCATGAATTACTTACTACAACTTTTCTTTTCTATTTTATTTCCTATAAGAATTGTTCATTATTCTTGTTGTCTTTGTGTACACAAAGATGAACAAATATTTAGTTAATTTATTGTAGAAAAATGTCTAACATTAAAAACAAATATTAATTAATCGATTGAGTTAAAGATCGCATTTTATCTTTCATTCGAATGTAAACCGTATCACAACATATATATCGTTCTTACGTCTATTGAGATATCTAAAAAAAAAAACTTTTCTCCGCCTTTTTCCTTTGTTCTCATTCTCTTTTCAAGTCAACTATTTATTGAACAATACGATGCAGCAGAATCAAAAGGGATGAAGTTATTGATAGGCTATAACATCTTTCGTATTTTCTTTATTATCTATTGTTTACAGCTATTCTTGCCGGCAAAGGAGAAGAAGAACAGCAATTACCATCGTCAACAAATACATCAACATTATTAATCTCTGCTACTTCTCCTTCCACTATTTCTCCTTCTTTCTCTTCTGTTCCTACGACTACTAAAATCGAATCCAATCTTTCATCATCAACTATGAACGATGAACAAGCAACTGCAGATGATTTCAATATTAATTTACAATCACCAGTACATCAACGTCGATTACCATTACCCAATAAATTATCATTCGAACAGAATATAACAAATATGATTGAAAAAGAATCACCATTACTACAATCAGAATTATTAACAGCTGAACATGAATTAACTGTTCTACGTTCACGTTTAGCGGTTAATGAAGGTGTTACAGCTGTTACTGGTTCGATTCTCGCATCATTAAAAGAACAATTCGAACCACATACGACGAAAGTCGATACAGCTACATCTCCACTTGATATCTATAGATATAATTTAATTCAACAATCATTAGCTATTCAAACATCGCCCATAGTTGAAAATCTACCTGAAATACCTGAATCTGTTGAAATACATTATGATGCTCAAACACCCAAGAGTCCGTATCTTGTTGTCAAAGCTAAGAATTCATTTTGGATAGCTCAGTCTGTTCCATTATCTGAAGCTGAAACACAATTGAAAAAATTCTCTTCACCGGTGATGAAACGCGCAACAGTGAAATTACCCAAATCTTTCGATCAAACATTTTTAACTGATAGTGATACTGAAGATGAACAAGTCATTGAAACTAAATCGAAAACAACACTCGAACAACCATTAACTATCGAAAATGTTCGACGATTATCCAAAGAATATGTTCAACAGTTAAAACAAAATGAAACATCATGGTCAACCGAAGCATTGGCACCATCCGTTGCCGATGAACCAACAGGAATAAAAGAAGACGTAGTTGTTACAAACGAAGGTATTTCACCTTCTCCAACAGAACCATTCCTAGCAACAACCAATGAAAAGATACGAGAACAAATATCACCTGAAAATGAACCACACGCGGAATTGAAAGCTATTCGTTCATCATCGGTTTTGACAATTGAAGATCAATGCGAACAATTCGATGATAAAATCGATGAAATTTATTCCATGATCGATTCATTAAAAAGTAATACATTAACAACAACTAAATCAACAAATATTCAAACGAATATTAATCAATTAAAATCAATTATGTCGGAAATGAAACTAAATAAACAAGATGAATTACGTATTGAATATGAATTAGATGAATTAGAAAATCTATTTCGTAAAATTAATGATAATTCAACTAGTCAAATATATACACAAGAAGATTATAGTTTAATCGAATTATTTGAACAGAATGTCAATGAATTACGTCGTATTATGGTGCAAATCAAATCGAAACCATCAGAAATCCAACCAAACACCACCGATGAAGAAGCATTCGTAGGAGAACAAAAATTTTCAACGAGTAATATCGATTGGACACCTGAACAAATGGCTGAATATTTTCATCGTGGTCCCGATGGACAATTGTTACCACAGAAAACGTCTGCACAGCCTCATCTTATACCTGAAAATCCCGTTGTAACTCGTGATGTTTTCTTTGAAGGAGACAAATTTATTCAAGAGAAAAAACAATCTCTTACACATGTTACACATCTTATACCGGAAGATGCACGAATTAGTGCCGATAGTTTCTATGAAGGTGATATACATCGATCATTTTATCATACAGAAGATCATAAAGAAAAACATGTTCAAGAAAAACCACTTATTCCAGAAAGTCCACTTGTTTCCAGTGATGTTTTCTATGAAGGTGATCCGCAACGTTCACTATTTGTTGAACGTTCATCGGTAACTTCCAATGATATCATACAATCACCGCCATCACCACCACCAGCAATTGAAAATCTTCGAGGAATTATGAGTGATTTAATGCTTGCTGCTTCCTGGTCGAAAAAACCAGCAAAACTTGATGAAAAAACAACAAATCCCGATGAAGAAATCATTGTCGAATCATTTATTACGACTGAAGAACATCATCCAATTTCGTCACTAGTTGAAATTGTACATGAAATTGAAAATTATCCATTATCATCGTCCGGTGAACAACTACAACAATCTCATCCAGTTATTCAAATTGAAGAACGTGATACAATATCTCCTTTTACTAATGAATCACCAATTGTTATTCATCGATCGATTATAACTCGTCAAGAAACTGATCGATGGACACAAGACGACAATGTTACGAGTACAGAACCGAGTGTTAGTGATCTTCAACAAAGTAGTGAAGATTGGACGACATCAGAAAGTCAAACTAAAGAAATCTATGGAGAACAATATCGACCCACAAGAAAATTCAGTGATACAACTGCCACTATTGAATCAAAACAAGAAACAGAAGAAGAAGATGTTACAGTCACACAACCAATTCAATCACAAGCTGAACAAGATCATATTGAACGATCATGGAGCACAGACAAAATCATAGAACCATCATTAACAGAACAAGAAGCTGAAGATGAAATTACTCATGAATCATCAGAACCTAGTGATCATGAAGAAGAACATGAACATAAATTAGAACGCACATTAAGTTCTGAAGAAGTTAAAGCTCAAACAATTCAAGATGAAGACGAAATTGCTAGTGAAGAGCAGATTATTAGTCAATCACCAGTACCCAGTGAACATGAAGAACATGAGATCGTTCGTCAACAAAGTATCGAACAGTCTCCAACTATTGAACAAATACCCATCTCATCGACACAATCAGTCGAAGAAGAAGAAGAACTTGCATTTGAACATCAACCAAGTTTCGAACAAATTACAGTTAAAACAATTGAAGAACCAGAAGTTCATTTCGAAAAAGTACCTAGCGAAGAAGAACTTACATTTGAACATCAACCAAGTTTCGAACAAGTCACAATTAAAACAACTGAACAACAGGAAGAAAAACTTCAACAATCGCCAACTATTGAGGAAATGCATACTGCGTCATTTTATGTCGTCGAAGACGATGAATATGAACAGGAAGATCAAATTAAACTGCCAAAAACACCTAGCGAAAAAGAAGAAGAAGATAATGAACCAAAATTAGAACGAGAGCCTAGTTTTGAACAAGTTGTATCTGAAACAACTCAACATAAAGACGAGTCTGATCAATCACCAACTATTGAGCCATTGCCTATTATATCTTCACCAACTGTCGAAAAAGACGTTGTTGAACATAGTCAGATAATTACACCTGATCAAGAAGTTGATCAATATGAAATAATTCAAACAAATGAATATTCAGATAAAACTCAACAATCACCAACAATCAAAGAAGAAACACTTCCTGAAGATGTTGAATCATCTGAATTTACAGAACATGATGAAGAGCAACCACAAATACAACTACAAAGAACACCTAGCGAAGAGAAAGTCACTGCAATATCTGCAGAACCAAGTGAACATGAAGATGAACAACTCGAACAATTATCAACAACCGAAGAAATACCTCTTGTATCTTCTCATTTTACTGAAGATGAACAACAAGAACAAACGACATCTCCTGGAATTGAACAATTGCCCATTACTTCGGAAGATGTTACTGAGAAGGAAATAAAACTACCGCGAACACCTAGTGAAGAGAAGGTCACTGCAATATCTGCAGAACCAAGCGAACATGAAGATGACCAACAAGAACAATTTGAATATAAATCGGAGCGTCAACCAAGTGTTGAACAAATAATATCTCCTACAACCGAACAATTACTCATTACTTCTAAAGATATTACTGAAGAGGAAGTAAAACTATCTCGAACACCTAGCCACGAAGAAATTGTTAAACAATTACCTCAATCAAGCGAACATGAGGACAAATTAGAACAATCATCTTTCATCGAAGAAGGTGAAGAAGAACTTAAGTCTGTCACAAGATCATCTGTACCGAGTGAACATGAAGAACAACTACAACAATCACCGACTATCGAACAAATTCCAATTACGTCAAGTCACGTCATTGAAGATGAAGAACTTAAAACCCATAGTTTAGAAGAAGAAGAATCATTCAAACATCAACTTAGTTCTGAACAAGTTGTTCCTGAAACAATTGAACTGGAAGATCAATTTGAAGCAGAACCCGAAGTTAGATCAGAAAGATCATTAAGCAGTGAAAAAGTCGCCAAGAAATCACCACAACACAGTGATAATGAAGATGAATTTCTACATATTACTGAACAAGAACGACAATCTGAACGTGAACTTGAACGAAAGCTAAGCTCTGGAAAAATTAGTGTTAAATCAGATCAAGGCGGCTATCATGAAGAAGAAGAAGACACTACCGAACATGTAGTCACCAATGAACCTGAACAATCACTGTCAGGCGATGATAAAGAAACTGTGATTGTTTCTCATGAAGACATACAAGAAGATCAATCATCTACTACAAACGAAAAAGCTGTTATTCATGAACAACCAATCGAACATGATGATGACGATGATGTTGTTGCTGAATCTAGCCAATTACCAAAAACTCCCGACATCCAAACAACTATTAGTTCATTAGCTAAGGAACAACAAGAACACGAAGTCGAAACTCTATTCAATACTGTGAAATTTATCGTATCGTCTGCACCTTCATCATCAGAAGAAGAAAGGGAATCCTATGTTCAAGAATTCGAACAAAAATATCATGAACAACAATATCAACTAGCTCAGCATCAACAAGCAGTAGATCAATCGCGATTCACTCAAACAAATGAGGAGAAAGAAGACGACGAACAACATCAATATGAAAGACCTTTAAGTACAGGACAAGTTGGACTTAATTTCTCTCAACAGGATGAAACTGAAAACGATGTTCAAACTCCAGAAAAGGTACAACTACACCCATTTGAAACTACTATTAGTCATGATGAATCAACAGGCGATTTTGAACGAGAAATAAGCAATGAAAGTTTTAGCAATCTTGAAACATCGTCATATCAAGGCAAACAAGAGGGTGACGATGATGATGATGATCAAAATAAGCCATTGAAACGTTCCGAAGATTGGACACAATCTGACTTTCAACGAAAAGAAATCTACGGCAATCAATATCGACCCAGTCAATACAGTGTCGAATCACCTGAATTAGAAACTCAGATTTCATCGGAACAAGAAAAACCTGTCGAACAACAATCACCAATTATATCTCATATTCAACGTTCAAGTATCATATCACGTACGATTGCATCGTATCGAGATGACGAAGAAGTAGAAGATCAAGAAGAAAGTGAATTTCGACCAACACATCTCGATATATCCGTACCAAATGAGCCTATTCAAACACCAGATACAGAAACTCTTCTCTCATCGACTGAACAATACGAACAAGCACTTCAGGAAACATCGACAAACATGATCGATCAAATTCTTGACGATGCCGTTCGAGAAACGGCTGACCAAGAACAAAACTATTCACTTTATCAAGCTGCAACAGATATTGTCAATGATGTTATTGATAATCTTTACACAAAATATGATGATGAAATAGTTTCCTCACAACGCGAAGAAGCAACAAGTGCTGATGTATCAATCAGTGATTTAACAGATTGGTCGTCGTTAGTTAAAAATGTTCCCGATGTTACAGTTGAAGAAAAACCACAAGATGAATCGTTGGTATCGGATGACGAAGAAAAAGAAAAAGAAGATAAAGTGTTTGATATTATTACATCAAAAACAACCGAACAATTAGGCGATCTCGTTGGAGAATTGCAAGAACTCGACGAACAAATCAATGAAAGTTCTAGTTTGGCTCATTCAAAATCATATTCATCATCGTCATCATTATCGGACAATGATGAAATTCATCATTATGATTTACATGCACACGAAACGAAAATAACAACAACAACAACAACAGATACACTAGCTCAAGATATTATTGAATATCGTCGTGATTCTCAAGCCTCTCTATCAGAGACTCATTCGCATCATATTGAACGACGACCATCAAGTCCACCAAGTTCACCCGTCACAAAACAAGATTTCGTTCAAATAACATATTCATCGATGAATGATGTCGATGAAGTTCAACAACAATTGCAAGATGAACTTGAAGAAACACAAGTTTTACAAAGTTTGATCGATACAATTATTAAAGAAGCTCAAGAACAAGTACAAGGCGAAGTAAGTGTTATGAAGAATCGTTCTTGAGATTATTGACTTCTGTTTCTCATTTAGTCGGTCAATGTTCAACAATCGACAACAAAACTTGTTCCAACTATTGTTGTTGAACAACGACGTGGCCCGTTTATTCAATCATCAGCAACGAGTATATCCGATGATTTAGATCATTCACATGAAGATAGTACTGGCGATCGAACAAGTGAATTAGCTGCTCAACTTGATTATCTTCGACGTATGTCACGTTATGAAAGTTTAATGGATGAACAACGGCAACAACAACAATCACATATCGAAGAAACATTAGATACGTCGTTATCTACTCTTGTATCGAATGAAAATGAAAATGAACTACTTTCGTCGAATTATTTAACTATGGTTCGTGAAGAACCACAATCAATTGTTGAACATGAACAACAAGACGAAAACAAAGATGATGATGATGAAGATAAAGACGAAAATGAAGAGAAAAAATCAAAACGTAAAAGTTCAACAGATGATCATAAATCATTATCAGAACATCACGATTCCGATGACGATGATGATGATAATGATCATAAAGGTGATCGACCAATTGTATCTTCTGATACCACTCAAACAATTCAAAGCGAAAGTTCAACAAATCAACAACAAACTGAACAATCCACTGAATCTCAGCAACAACAACAACAATCAATGGAAATGAGTCGTGATTCAATTAATGAATTAATGATAATGAGTCAAGATTCTCTCAAACAAAATTTATCAGATTCACTTGATTCTGATCAAGAACTCAAATTTCTCAATTCAGACGATGTTCAATTACCTTCAAACGATGCAGATGATTTCATCTTACATGAACATACCGATGAACCAACGCCAAGTCGAATGATGACAAAATACGATGATGATGATGATGATAACAATTTGGATTCACCTAGCAAACAATATCCATTAATATCCAATGAAATTGAAATCGGTCAATTGCCAGTCATACATGCACGACGTACAGCTAGTGAAAATAGTTTGTTTAGTACGTCATCATCGTCGGCACCGATGTATGAAAGTCATTCATTATCTGTCTCTTGTTTAGCTGATAAAGACGATTTAACACCATCGAATGATTATATTGATTATCAACAACAGATGTTAAATGATGAAACCCAAAAAAATCAACAAATCTATCGTGAAACAACACGACAAGACGAGAATGAAGATACTCTCGAATATCCAAGGACATCGTCGCCTGTATCATCGAGCACAGGATTTCTCGATCGTGTCAAAGCATTTGTTAGTAAACCCGTTGAAATTGTTCAAGAAGCTATGGAAAATCGTCGTAAACAACGTTCAACAACATCATTGAATAGTAATTCTGATATCAATGAACAAGTAACAACTCACGAGAATGAACCCATTGTTTCAATGACATCATCATCATCATCACCACAACAACATTTTCATTCAGCTTACGATTTACATGATGATGATAAATTAAAAATTGTTCGTAGTCCAGAATTATACAATATGGACGATGTGAATACAAACGATCAACATACGCTACAATCAAATTTACACATACAAAATCGTGCTCAATCCGAATCAGCATTAGTCACGAACGATATGAAACATCAAAGTTTGAAAACAACAAGTAACGAAGCGTCCGAAGAATTCTTACCAACAATATCGAAAGATAATTCATTGGAATTTATGCATCATCATCATGTTCAACAACAACGACATTCAACACCGTATGATGATGTCATGGAAAAAGAATCAAGTCCTGAACATTCGGAATCATCGAATTTGCCTGCAGCAGCTTTTTCTGATACATTCGAACCGACAAGTAGTTGTCAACGGCCATTAGCACTTAGTGTACCTGGTCAACAACCACATTCGAACGAAACAATGACCGAAGAAGAATTTCATAATTTAGCTGCAAATTATGTTAATCAAGTTTTGCATGATGTTGTTGTACAAATGACCGGTGGTGAACATGAAGATTCATCTCAAAGTAATCGAAGTGAACAATTATTAGATAATAATGCAACAAGTTCAGATGATGACGAAGATGTTCTTCGCGAAGAAGACGAAGATGAACAACGACAAAGTCAAATTCCAACTGATACAAGTTCATTTGGTATCAATGATCGATATAGTGCCGATGAATCATCGAACACGCATGAACATTCAGCTGATGAAGATGCATCGGCTCGTTCATCCTTAACAACAACGCCAACAAAAACATCACGATATCGACCTCCAGCTGATATCGAAGAAGTCAGTAATGAATTAACACCAACTACACTCGCTCCATCAGCATCATTCGGTCAAGATGGTTCACAATCAGATACAGGAACCTATTTCAGTGTGAAATCACCATCAACATTAGATCATACGGAAACACATAGTACATACACAACTGCCGATGAAGAACGACTCACTCTTCAACCGCCAACACAATCAAATTCAAGTCAATATCTAACAGCAAATGATGAAACACCGAATGCTCTTACATCGGACGATAATGAATATGCTGACGAAAGTGGTACAATTAATTATGATCATGATGATTCAAGTTCAGATGAAAAACATTCACATCAAATACATTCGCAGAATTCATCGATTATAACAGAAAAAACGATGGAAGAAAAATATTCAGGCGAAGGCGAAGAAAGTGGTGATAAAGACGACGAAGTTTCTCATCGACGAAAACGTTCGAGTGAACATCGTCTTTCAACATCAAACGATTCAGCAACAAATACACACGAATCAAATCCATCGAAAACTGTTTCATTTAAATTAGATTTCAATGAAGTACATCTTCGTTCGCCACGTTCATCATCAAGTGGTGCGTCGAATTATCTTCGTCAAGAAAGTACCGATTCGCCAATTCTTGATGTCAACGATAAATCAATTACGAAAACATTACAAGATGATATACTTCGAACAAATCTCGAAACTTTTAAACATGATTTCGAGCTAAACGATCAACCGTATCCATTAGCATCGACACCAACAACAACAACAACCGAAATAGTTCAATCAACAGAAAAACCATCGTGCAATTCAGATTATGATGCTGGCAGTGAGAGTGATCGTGATTCATCATTAGCACAATCATTGAAATCAACAATTCATGTTGAATTAAACGATATTTATAATGATAAAGAATCATTAATTGATAAAATAAAAATGAAATTCGAACGATCATTAGATCGTCTCGTTGAAAGAACTCTTGCCGGAAATGATCAAACAAATAAATCCGATATTATTTCGCCATTTACCGATCAAAGTCTCAATCAATCATTGCCAACAACTGATCAACGAACTAAAATAGTTCATTCACATAGTGAACAATTTCTGCAAGCTTGTCCAGATGAACTTGATTACGGTACATTACAACGATTTAGTTCGGATAGTTGTATTATTATTCGTGTACCTGAACAATATACACCATCGTCAACACTGTTTTTCGATCAATTAAAGCCCGATCAAACAGAACAAAAAACTACATCCAATCAAGAAACATCTGCATTTAGTTACTATACAAAACAACAACAACAACCACAACCATCGAGTAGTCCAATAGAAATGTTAAATTCAGTGAATGAATTAATTGAAAATATCTCACCAATTCATCGACATACGCCACGTTCATTAGATGATTCGTCGATTGAATTGGGTGAACGTGATATGAACGATATGTCCGATGAATTTGTTCTTGTTAAAAATCTTTCTCCAACAACACCAAACAAAGAAGTTAAAAATGATACACCATCGAATTCATCGACAAGTTCATCGGACAAACATGAAAGTCCGGATCTTATCGATATACTTCAACATCAATGTGATTATCCGCCATTAGACACCGGTTTTGATTTACGTGCTGGTACAACATTAGAAACTGTCTATGAAAGTCCAGAATTGCATCAAGATGAATTGAAATCCGCTGTAAGCACATTGAGTTTAACAACGAGTGAACTCAATCGACCATTATCGGCCGAACATAATTCATCGAATACACCGAATACCGATGATTCATTAATGGAATTCGAACGTATCGAAATGGAACTATTAAAAAATGGATCACAATCGAATATTATCGAAGCAGCACGTGAAGTTCAATCATCTGTCGATAATCTTATTCAACAACATCAAGAAACCGATAATAATAATAAAGTTGAATCATTTATTGAAAAACATTTTTCATCATTTGAAAATGATGTTCAACATGTAGTCACTGATATTCTTGATACAGCAAGTGATTTAACAAATTCAATATCATCACAATCAGATGCAACAACTGTCATTTCCAAATCACAACGTCATTCAATCGATGATGATTTTGTTCAAGTAACACATGATGATTTCAAAGCGGACGAGAAACATTTATTCTCATCCGATGATGATTTACTTCCTCATCAAACGCCATTATCTAGTCAAGATAAACGTCGTTCATCGGCGCCATCCAATGAACCTCTTACACGACGTATTAAAACACCATCATCGAGTTCATCATCATCGTCATCATTTTCTTCGACATCACGATCTGTGATCTATAATCAACAACATTCATCTTCCTATTTGCCTCAACAACGTACTCTTCACGCTGAAACTGATCTCACTAGTTTCAAAGAAAAGAAACAAACACAATCAGCCACTGATTTACCGTTTCTACCGCCGTTTGTTTCAAATCCAATGCGACCAGCAAAAAAGCAATCATCATCTGCTTCATCGACGCCTTCAGTTTCTCAAAATGATCTCTCGTCTAATAGCAATGCAACTAATAATAACAATAATAATAATAATAATACTTCGTCGAAAAAAACTCATTCACATCCCGGTTCGTTAGGAGGTAGTCAACTACCTCCTCGATCATCAACATTAACGAAAGAAGGACTATCTCCTTCTCAAACCACATCTACACCTCATTCTTCTTCTTCTTCTCTTCATCATTCCGACGATTGCTATTGCGCAGATTCAGCTACAACTAGTCAACAATAAGAATTCTTTTCAAGTGGTAAACATCTCTCTCTCTATGTATTTCGTCAAACTCCTTCATCTTCTTCTTTTCGTGTTCATTCATAATTACTAATGCTTGCATGTAAACGTGTTTGTTTGCTGTTATTAATATTGCATTACTAAAACACAAACTTTTTCTATTCAACAATTAAAACAACTCAAGATATTTCTATTTCTAGGTCAATATTATTCGTATTAATGATTTTACCGACAACAATGATCTCCACGTATTCATAGATTTGAACATTTTCGATTGACTTTTCTTTTTCTCTCTCTCTCGTGTGTGTGCGTGTGTATTTTATTTGCATTTCTTTCTCATTTCGTGTCTCTTGTGCGCTTTATAGAAATATGTGTACAATTGATTGAAAAAACTTAATGACGACAATTTATTCGCCAACAAATGACAACGTGTTAAACACGAGTTTACATTAGATACCATATATTAAACAAAACAAAAAAAAACGAGATCTTCGTATTCGTTTTATGATTAAATGCAATTTTTCTCGTTTTTTTTTCTCTCTCTCCTTTTCTCCATTTTTGTTGTCGTCTGATTTTCAATCTCTTCTATACTATTAATTACTGCTTATTTGTTTTCATTCTCTTTCACATTGTTTTTTTTTTATTATTCTCTCAACGTCTTCGCTTTGCTATGTATGTTTATTTACATTATCAGCACTGAAAACAAATATACAAACCCGATTATCATCATCATAATACTAATCTATGAATTAACTTTAGGTTGCAGTTTATTAAAAAAAAAGAAGAAGAAGAAAAAGAAGAAGAACAACATGGATGACATTGCGATTTGTTATAAATAGGTTCGATCACGATACTGAAAAGGTATTCGAAGAAAGATTTTTAGGAAAAAATCAATTCGAGAAAGACTTACTTGTGGTGGAAAGAAATACAAATCTCGATTTAATGGTGAGACGGACACACTGATTTGCTCAGAAACATTATGAGAATTGACTAGTCGATAGTATAATTCAGCTTGACCGAACTAAAACGAAAACATTTTCGAATTCGAATGGAAAATAAAAATTGAAATCGAAGATTTCTACCGATGGAAATGAATTTATCGATAAATAATTTTCATTTTGACGAATTGGTAGACTTTTTAATGGTACTTTCCATCGGCCACTAATCAAACGATTTCGTTGATCGAACAATGGTATTTTCGTCCATGATTGCGTACGTAAAATATCGTTTGGTGCTTGTTTATTAACTATTTGAATTTCACTAACAATTGCAAGAGCTTGATTTGGTGGACATCTGAAAATCGTTAATTTCGAGTCAATTTTGAAATTAAAACAAAGAAATATAAACAAACTGTGGTACTGGTTGTTTTGTTGCAATTAAAACTAAAGTCATTCGTTCACCGGCTCTTTCGTCATTGAAAAAATTACATTTCAATGGTTGTAATTGTGATGGTTCACCAAGACCCGATTCGGGATGAAGCAGACAAGTGATCAATCGACAACGATCGACACTTGCCGGTAAATTGATTATAAAATCAAAAAATATGACAAAACCTTTGACGGGATCATATGGTTGAGGTGCTAGAGGATCATACGATCGATTCATGTTCGTATTTAGTCGTGTGAATGGTTGAGTCGCTTGAGATGTATTATTATTATTATTATAGTCAATGGCAGGTAGATTTGTTTGTTGATACGACCGATATAAATCTGAGAAACTATCATGGCTATTCATACGTGCTTGATTATGAGATGTATGATTTGTCGTATTAATATCGATTAATCGATTATGTGCGAGAACACGTTCTAATTGTCGAGTACCTTAAGTAAATTTTCAATGATAAACAAACAAAAAATTTGAAATATAAAATTCATTGAATACGTGAATCGAGTTTTGAAAATCGACGTTCGATATATTCGAGTTCATCTTGTAATCGTTGATTTTCTTGTCTATACAACGCTACATCTTCGGTCGAGGCTCGTATTAGATTATCTAGAGAACGAAAAACAAAAATACAAAAAATCAACAATTGAAAAATATCTACATGAATAACGTTTCAATGGTTCTGGATAATCTTTTAGCCAAGGATAGTGTTCGTATTTATATAAACGACGTTCCAGTTCATGAAGATGATCACTCGAACGTGTAGTTCGATACGGCGAAAGTCTTTTCTCAATATCATTAAAAATATCGTTTCGTTTTGTATTCAAAAGATTTTCTCACCGAAAACCATCATTAACTGTCGTTTGATTTGAATTCAGATACGGTAAAGATGGAACGTCACTTCAAAATAGATTTTAGAAACAAAAACAAAAGAGAGAATAGATTATTTTTCGATACCTATCAGGATAGAGAAGTCGTCTTCGTAGATAGAGTAGAGCTTTTTCATTTCGATCTTGTTCTTCTTTCATATCACTTAATAATCTATAAGGTTCATAGTCAGTCACAGGAAATGGCTGATGATTACGAGCAATTAATTCTTCTAATCGATTTTGAATAACTAATTTCGAATAAAAAAGCAAAAACAATTGAATGAATATCACTGAGAATTTTGTTTCTCTACTTCGACGTTCGTGTTCAAGACGAGCATTTTGTCTTTGTAAAACTTCGAATTGATTCCGTTCGTTGCCTGTTAACTGATGTGATTGATTGAACTAATCATAAAATCGAATGACTTATACAAAACAATAATTAACTTTAAAATTTTACATTTGATCCTGCTTGATCTTGTAAATTAAACATTTGTCTAAGAAGATCTCGTTCACGAGATTGTAATTGTTCATACTAAAACAAAGAATAATAATAATTCATCACGATAATAAAACAAAAAGCCTTTGATACTTCGGTTAAAATTTGATTGTAGTCATAAGTTCGTTTTTTCAGATCATTAGCAAGTCGTTGTGTTTTCTGTGAATCACGTGCAATTCGATCTTCCATATCTTGAACACTTTGTAGAACTGATCGTTGATTTTTCCATTCGTTAATTTCATCTCGTTTCTAGATTTATCCTTTTGTCAGTGTTTTTTTTTCAATATTCATCAGTTGAGACAAATTTTCATACTCGTTCAGCAGGTGATGGCTGGTGAATTACTGGTAGATTCATTCTCGATCGATTATTATACGGATCACCATCAGAATAATTCACATGTCTATCTCTCGGTCCTTCCATTTGTCCAGTACAAAATCGTATTCGATGTTGATACAAAGTTTCATCAGTTGGAAATATCATTCCACATCGATGACATCTAAATGTATTTGCCATTGGCATTTTCAATGCTGAATTCGGGTGAGATGATAAGCCTTGTCGATATTGGTCATTGTTTTTATCTAAGTTAGATGAGAAATCTGTTGTTATTGGTTCTTTAGTTCCACTTGCTCCCATTTTATTTCTCTCTGACACCTTAATTCTTTTTCGTACGTCTTTTCTTCTTTTTTTTATTTGCTTTTTTCGGAAGAAAAAAATGTGATCAACGCAAAAAAAAACAAAAATTTTTCTATCGTTTGTTTTTGCTTTTCACCGACTTGTTCTTAATTCGTCTACACTTACTTGCAAGTCAAAATACAGTACGTATGAGAGTTTGATGTTATGGTAATACCGCCTCTTTACATTGTAAGTTGTTTTGAGTGTATGATTCCTTTTTCTCTTCTTTCTTTTTGTTCTTTAGAAAATAAAAAATTGAATTTTTTTCTTCTTTTTTTGTGACACTAACAACCGACAAGACGGACAGAATAAGGAAGAAAACAACACGGAACTCTAAAATGTTTCTGAGTTCATAGAAACTAAAAATTGGATACTATTTATTTCATATTTAGTATCAGAAAATACATTAATCGATTTCTTTTGTTGTGTCTATTGACTTTTATTCTGATTTTGAGATTTAATTTAAAGCAAAAAAAAGAAAAAAGAAATGATATTTATCTTAGCAACGAAATTATAATTTTGTCAATTGATGTCATGGAGAAAGAATCAACAGACAAACTTTCTTTCTCAGTAGTGATAATTTATTTAGAAAAGAAAAAAGTTCCTTTTGTTTGGAACACCAATCTCAATCAAACATAATTTTAAATTGGATTTTATTACAAACGAAACTATATTAATACAATATGAATAAATTACCATTGTTTTATTTGATATAGAAATAGAAACGAAAAAAATTTTGATTCTCGTGATCTTCTCACACCACCTTTGTTTCTCTTTGATCGACAAGGTTTCTCTGGCCGAACTGATCTGATAGTTTATTTTATTTGAATTGCGAAATCAAAAAAAGAAACACGTCATGAGAAAATTTTTCTAGATCGAATTCAGATATCTTTACTTCAATTAAGAACATATTACATCATCATCGAAGCTCATGTCTCATAAATTGTATACATATATATATATGTGTGTGTAAAATTACTTCTATTATTCTCGTGTATGCATTCTTTTTTTTTGTCTACATAAACGAATGCACGATTGAAATTTCGATATGACATTCTCGTGATAAATCACGATATGAGTCAATAAGAATTTGAGTTTATTTATTTTTTACTAAATATCTTCCAGCGTAGGAGGAAGAAGAAGGGAAAAAAGCAAAACTTTTCTCTTGATGTCTGATTGTTTATTAACATTCGATTTAAAGTAAATACAATCTCAAGGACTCGAATCATTCGGCATACACATACTGTATGTGTATTCTTTCTTTTTTTCTCTATGATTAATTTTAGGCAGATCATTGCCGTTGAACGAGTATATTGACGCACGCTTCCAAGCCGATTGTTCTTTGAATTGATTAAAAGAGCAAAACGTGAAATTCAATATTTCTTATTGATTGAACGAAACCTTGAACTTCAAAGACAAACGTTTGACGACAATATGATTCTATTCATTCCGCTTTTTTCTTCTTCTTCTTCTTCTTCTTCTTCTTCTTCTTCTACATGTCTTTGATTTTTAAAAAGAATAATAATAATAATCTATACATATATCCAAGACGAAGAAAAAAGAAAAAAAAAATCTTGGTTAAAACCTATGATTTCGTGTTATAAACGAGTTTATTATTATTATTATTTTAACCTTCATTGTTCCCTCGTGATTAGTTTTGATGGTATCAATCAAGATACTTTTATTGCCATATAGCTATTGTTTTCTTCTTCGAATCATGTCATTTATTCTTTGGTGTGCATAACACATAATCTATGGCATTAAGCTCACTTCTCAAGGCATGCTTTCTATGACCTTCGTATATGTCTCTTTTTTTTGTTTCTTCTATTAATGCCGATGATTATCATTTGATTTCTCGGTGAGATATGTTATTTTCTCTTCTCGTCCTGCTGCGAACAAAATTAGGTTTCGTCAATATCGATCAAACAAGTCGTCTTGTCAATGTTTCTTATCATTTATGTTAATCAACCAACGATAAATTATGTTCATTAGTAAATCAGCCTGCTTTTTTTTCGTTCTCTTTCTAGATTAACGCTTTCTTTCGTTCTCGCTTTCGATTTCTTTTTCGTGTTCTGAAGGATATATATATATTGCAAGTAAAATATTTTTAAATGCTACCAATGACAAAATTTTAATATGTATATAAATTCAGTCGTTTTATTTCTTATTTTGTTCTACGCAAAATTAGTCTATTTATGTCATTATGAAATCTATAATCTAAATGGAACAATTGAATTACCACCCTATGAAAATAATTTCGAATGTAATTGGCTATTCAATCTATCGAATATTGCAAATCAAATACAATATCGATATTTGTTAATTAATTTTCGTTATTTCGATACAGAATTCGGTCATGATGAATTATTTATCGGTGAAACCATTGATGATATATCGAAATATAATTCGAAATTCTCTCGTTTCTCCGGTTCGAAATTGCCCGATCCATATTTGATATCTCTTCGTGGTGATATTCTAACGCGATCGATTTGGATGCAATTTACAAGTGATCATTCAAATACCGGTTTGGGTTTTGCGTTTGATTATATCTTTCTAACAAATCAAAGTAATCTTATACTTTCTTTTCATGTCAATATGTCATTTTTTTTCTCGTAAATAGCGTTTAATCTTCCGAAAACAAAAACAATTCTCATCGATGCTGATATTCGACATCCATCGGAATTGAAAACAAAAAATCTCAAACACACATATCCCTATCCGTTTGGAACAATTTCTAGTCCGAATTATCCGCAAAATTATTCGAATAATATCGTAAAATCATTGGAACAAATGAATTCAAAATCGAATGTTCTTTTTTTTTTCGTGTAGATGTGTCGTTGGCGTTTGTATCATCGACATGCTTTTCTTCGTTTGTCAATCAAATATTTTGACATCGAATCTCATTATGATACATTAACCGTACATTTCGGACAAAATTTTAATAACCGTGCAATGATTGTCTACGAATGGTCCGGTACAAATATTGACAATCGAGATTTATTCATTACAAATGACAATGTTTATCTTGTTTTTACAACTGATAGAACATTGAACGCAACAGGATTCAGTCTGAATTATGAATTCATTGAAAAAGGTTAATTCATTCTCAAACGAAAAACAAGATTTTCTTAATATTTGTTTGTTTTTCTCTACACAGAAATTCTAATATCTAATTTACGTGAGAATCGAGATGATATTAAATCGAATAATTACCCTGAATATTTACGAACGAATGTTGAATATACGTGGATTATTGATATGAATCACTCGAATACGATCGAACTCGAATTTCATGATATTCATATCGATTTTCAATCGGATTATCTTCAAATTCAAACCGATAATATGATCTATTCGATAACAACACAAAAATCACTACGATTCGAATGTATCAATCGAACAACGATTAGTCTTCGAACGAAACATTCGCATAGAAATGGTGAATATCGAGGCATTCATTTGACGTATCAAAGTAAAAATGAAAATTCGTAGTTAATTATGTTTTTCACGAATTTGAAATGAATTAGAAATCAATGAAGTACGATATGAAATCGATGAGAAAAAAGCTTCATCGATATGTGGCCGAACATATTCATCAGCAAATGACACGATTGAGTTTTCCTCGTCGGTTTATCTTTCATTTGATTGTTATTTTTTTCTTGAAATCGACGATGGACAAAATCTATTCATTCAAATCGAGTATCTCGATTGGGATAATCGAGAGAATTTTCTCGAAATTGGTTTACTTCATGAAGTCGATCGAAATCGTTTGTTTCATATATCTGGTGAGAGAAGATTTCAGTCGAATACAAATCGTTGAAACCAAAAAAAAATATTTAGATGCCATGCCGGGCAGTTGGTTTATTATCAATGAAAGTCAGGCGTGGCTGAGATTCTCGGCAAGTCAATATTCATTAGGAACATCATCGTTTCGAATCATTTATTCTGAAACAATTCGATGTAAACAAAAAATCCGAATATTCTTCTTGATATTTTTCTTGTTATCAGGGTCAACAGTCACTCCTGAAGCGGATATTCAAGCACTTGATAATGATCATTTATTTCCTTATCGTTTAATAAGTTCACCAACGTATAAATCCTATCATAATCTAACTCAGGTAATAAAAGCAATCCTCAAAATTTCGTATTGTTTGTTTGAATGAATTCGTTTAATAGAAATACATCTGGCAAATTTATGCATTCGATGACGAACTAATTCGTTTCGATTTTCGTCTATTTCAATCGATATCAAATTATCGTATTTGTTTTTCAATAAACTCTTTTCTCGAAACAACACAAATCTGTACTATCGATCAATTTCCATTGAATTTCTATCAAATTGGTTCATGTGAATTATCCATTGAACCAGAATTCGTTTCAATGTTAGTTAAATATGATATTCAAATTGAAAAATTAAAAAAAAGTACAAACCATTCATTTATTTCACAAAGAAAATACTATTCGTTTTGTAGTTAAAAAAACTTTTGAAATTAATTTCAATGACAGTCAATTGCATTTATCTGTGCCATTTATTTTCGAATCTTTTATCGAAATCGAATGGTTAATAACAATGAACACTGGTTCGTTGGCGATTATATTCGATATTGAAAATCTCGATCAAAATACGCATGCAAAGCTTATTGTTCCTCAAGGTAAACATCGAACTCAATTCAAATCAACGAACTATTTTCTTTTATTTTCATCAGATGCAAATACAACGAAAGTCTATTCATTAGAAAATATGCATTTTCGTCGATTTTCTCATGTTCTATATAATCCATCGTTGACAATGAAAATTATTTACAGATCTTATTCGCTACCAACGAATTCTTCACAACGATTATTTCGAATAAATCTTTACAAAATCTTGAAAATGTTCTTTCATTTCAATGATTTTACCTATATTTTTTCGAACCAAACCGTAGATGAAATAGTATTTTGTTTTTCTATTCTTGTTTGTAAACATTTTTCTTTTAAGAATTTCAAATGGACAATTCAAGCTGAAAATGAAAATTCAATTTTCTCTGCTAATTTCTATTCATCTGATCCGAATCTTGTTCTTCAAACGACAGCAAACGTAAATCTCTCAAGCAACTCATCATCTATTATCATACCAAGTTCAAATTTCGACATTCGTTATCAAACAAAACTCAATATTTCGAACTTTCTTCTTATTCTCTACGAACAACAACAACAACAACAATTGTCATTATCGCCAGTTATTCATTCAAATAGAACTACTGATATTCTTGAAACACATGCATTTACACAATATATATTAAATATCACAATAAAAAAATTCAATACAATTGATTTCGTTATACTCAATGCAGATAAGACGTCAGTTATTCGTTTATACGATTTCTGTAAGTGAAAGACAATGTAAACTACTCGAAAGATTTTCGAATAACATTCGCTTGTATGCAAGACGGCACTTTTAAGTATTTCTTTGTTTTGTTTAAATACATATATCTTACGATTTAGGGTATTAAGAACAAAAGAATACTCCTTTTCTCTCGTTCTCGTGTCATTAAGATCAATTGTTATTTCTCACTTTGTATGTGAAAGGAAAGAGAGGGGGAGAGAGAGGGAGAGAGAGAGAAGAAAAAAAAAGAAACGACCTCATATGATAATTATACTCGTTTTCGAACAATTAGAACACTCGATAACTAATACAGTCGATTGAGTTAATGAATATTCAAGATGTCTTGATAGTTATTCTTTTTGTTTTCTTTTCCTAGACGAGAATAATTACGAATATTTATTATTGAATTCATCAGTTATTAAAAATAAACGATTAGACTCATTGATTGGTCTACGTTTTTCAATACGAAATCGTTTGGTTAAACTCGATTTACAATCAAATAGTCGAAATCCACTTCAAATTCGTTACAAAGCTCGTGTTGATAATTCCAATCAATCATGTAAGTTCTATTCTCACTCCCAATCGTTTTTTTTTCTAGTTTCCCATTCAGATAATTGTCTCGTATTCGATATAAATTCCCTCAGCAATCAATCATGTGTAAGCATAAATTCGTTTTTTTTTCTTCTATATTCAAGTTTTTCTGTCTTTTATTTTCAAGTCAAATTATTTCGATTATAAATTCATGTCAGCAAACGAAACCAAACTTCCGCATTTATGGTCGTATGCACTTCGTGGAAGTGTAACATTGATCATTGAAAATACGACGAGTGAAAATTTCGAAAAATTTATCTACAAAAAACTACGACAAAGTCTTGCAAAAGTTGTCCGAAAATTTTGCTTGCGAACACCGGAAAATTGTTTGAGTTCAGATTCTGATGTGATCAGGTAGTTTTATTTCATTTCGAAATACAACAACAATATTTGTCTTCGTACTTTTGTTGAACAGATCCGATCATGTAATTATTCAAAGTTACGATGAACATATCGATACGAATCGTCTCTACGTCGCGTTATTCATTAAAGATCCATATCGTCGAACGATTGCTTTAACTAACGAACAATTTCTCACGGCTATTAAATCGAATCAAAAACAAATTTATCAAGACATTAAACATCATGTAACAATCATTTCGAATTAGTTTTTCGTTTGAAAAAAAGATTTTCTCATTCAGATTTATATTCCAGCAACTATTTTTCATCAATATACATTCGATTCAATTTGGTTCTATACTCTTAGTTTATTAATTTTATTGGTTTTAATCGTCATTATTTTAATAATTATTTTAATTTTAATCAAAAAATCGTATGAATTTCAAATAGAAAATATGTCTAACAATCGATTGTTTTGTTTTTAGAACACAACGAAAATATCCCGTAAAACCACCTGAAGAACCTATTGATCAAATACTGAATTCATCGAGTTCAAATACAAGCGAAAGTGTGACTACATCGGATTCAGTTTTGCTTCCTCGATCAACAACAAAATTTCACTATCAACAATCGACTATTCGACCGTCGTATTTCAATAGTACGATTGAATCAGCAATGAGACAACATTTCGAAAACGATGACGAACCAATTCCGTTCATCGATGAAAATCTTTCGAATACACATAGTCGAAAAAGTAGCGCTTGCTGGAGTGATCGAACTAGTTTAAGCAGTCGATTGAGTTCGTTGTGGCGATTGAATCGTGATAAACGTCGATCTCAACATCGATCTATGCGATATACAATCTCACCAACACAAGCAAACGATGAATTGTAAAACATTCTTGTTGTGTTTTATTTGTTGTTGTTTTTTTTGATACATACAATTAATTAAAGAGATAGGTGAGAAAAACAAAACAAAACAGACAAATGCGCAGATCTATTTCATAGAATACCGAATGAGAAGAAATAGAATGGATGTGTCATGAGACAATAGCAAAAAGAAAACAGAAAACCAAGCGTCGGGAGAATATGAACTAGAAAGAAAACCACAAGTAAACAAACGAAGAACAAGACAGGAGAAATGAAATAATGAGCGATTTTGGTCGGATTTGAATTAATACGTTTCATCATCACCACCGACAGGAGCAGGATTATTTTCATTATTAAGATTCAAATCATTGAGATCATTTGTATTATCCTCGATTTGTTCGGGTTGTGCAAATCCGTCCTAGAAAAAAACAAATATGCACGGATAGTTAGAGTTTGTTTTTCTTTTTCTTTCTGTCCAAAGGTAAAAAAAAAACAATCGAAAATAGGGGCAACAATTCAACGCACACAAATATTATGCCAACACACCTATTGACATTCTCATTTTGTTTTTCTAGAATTCTTCTTGTTCGATGTTGTGAAACTGTTCACTTTCATCAGGGATTTCAAAACCTTCCTTGAAGAAAAAATTCGATCGAGATCGATTCAGTGATCAACATACTTCAGTTGCATAGAGTACTTCGAGAATTTTCTGTATGTACGGTTGAGTTTCGCATTCGGGTTCTTGACAAATGGTTTCGACATCACGTAATTTCTGGTAATAAAAATCACGTTCTTTTTCTAGGCCAGCTATTTGAGACATATTCTGTTGAAGTAAGTCTTGTAAATTATCAATCTATGGAAACATTCAAAATCAGACGGAACATTTTCTCGAATATAAATTTACTTCTTGTTGTAAACGAACTGTTTCATTGTTTTGTGTTGATGAATGATGATCGTGAGTGTTCGTATAATGGTGCACTGCTGGTCGTTGTTGAACAACAGAAGATACTTTCGGTGGAGGCGCATGTTGAACAGGCTTGATTGCCGCTGGCTTTGGCGCAGCGGCAGGTTTCGGTGGTGGCGGCTGTCGAACAGCAGGTGGTGCACGGATACCGGAATTACCACCTGGCGCTTTACCAGAACCACTGCCTAGTGGTCTAACAAACAAATAAACAAATGAATTCCAACGAAGAAGTTATCAATGAGCACACATACTGTCCATCACGAGCAGCGACTGGATCGTAATCTTGTATGTCTGTATAGTTTGCATCAAAGAATTTCTTAAACCATTGAACGAATTCGAAATTATCTTGAAATTTGCCTTTAACTAATTTTTCGACAGGTACAATCTATGCATAAAAATGTCAATCGATATCGTTGATATTAGAAACGAAAACAACAACAGTAAAACAAAAATAAAACGATCTGAAGACATATGCCTATTTAATCTCGTTTTCTTTTGCACACCTTATCTACTTGTAGAGTTCGAAAACTATTTTGTAAAATTTTAAAATTTTGTATATTTTCATGTTCTAATTTCGCACTAAATTTCACTCGTTTTAATGGTAAACAACCTAGAAAACAAGAAATTCGATCGATATTCTTCTTCACATCAAAACTACACTAAATCGATAATCATTTCTACTCATGCAAAAACAATAACAAAAAGAGATTATATACCTTTTCTACATTAAGTGCTTTGAAATATTCTTGCAAAACTTTAAAATTATTTATATATTCATGCTCTAGTTTTGTATTCCATTTAACCCGTTTCGATCGTGCACCTATAGAGCCTGAAAGAAAAATAATAATAATCAGTATCCAATTTCCCTCTACGTGTTAGATGATTAAATTATAAAAAAAAAGAAAACGACTTCTAATTTAACTACCTGGAAATAACATTTCCATAAATTGACAATAAGCAGCACCTGAAAATTAAGTGAGTTTTTTTTTAATTGAATAAATTGGTTCAGGAAACACTTGTTTGAAATCTTACCACTACATAGATCCTCAACTTTAGTAAAATTTGCATCGAGTGCTGAATTAATCCAATTGAGAATATCGTTTCGACTGAGATTATCTGTTGTTACACTTGTATGATAAACATTTATTGCCGACATCTGAATATAATCAAATCAAATTCATATAATTAACATCTTTTCTATTCAACAACAGCAACGAAATGAAACTCATTTCAACTAATCATTCATATATTTTGACTTGTCTCGTTCGCTTAACGACACAAGATCTCATCTGATACAATCTATATCTGTCAAAACGTATTCGAATAAAATAGAAGAAGAAAAAAAAGAAGTAAAATGAATGTCTTGAGATATACGTGAGAAAAGAACAACCGAGAAGAAAAGAAAAAAAGAAAAGAACAGTAATGAGGATTGTTTTTGAACGTCAATAGCGACCATCCATTAGTAATAGAAGAAAAAAAAGAAAACAAAACACAACGTAACAATCTGTCGATAAACAATAATAAAAAAAAAGAAATTCATTTCGAATTCATTTATGTACATATATTTATCCTGTCAGTATTTTAAATATATTCATTGGAGAAATTGTGTATGTTTTTGAGACAACAAGAAAAAAGAAAAAAAATAGTAAATAAACGAAAGATGGAGCTATTTGACAATCTACAAAGAATTATACTACAGATATGTACATGTACAATTAATTAGGATATGTCATTAGACAATCAAATGATATATTCATTGCTCATTAAATTTCAATCATATTGTGCATTTTTATTTACAAAAATAAAACGAAAACATTTCAATATATACAAATAGTTCGATTTCGGTCTGTTTATGTTTATTCTCGTGCAAGACCACTATCGAATGAGCTGAGTGCGATGGCAAAGGCTTGAATAGGCGAAAGTGGAAAACGAAAATCACATGTAAATGTATCAGCTGATAGCCGACCGAATTCCATAATGATTTCATTATCATCTAGAAAAATGTTGATAAGTCAAATCAAATCATTTCTAATCAATAATCACGTACTGATATCGTTTTCAATGATCATTTGAAAGTTTTTTACTGATGGTTGAACTGGTATATCGCCACTGAATTCTAACATATGCGATCCTGTTTCTAAAATAAAATCGAATAGGTAAAATTTAAGAAATCAAAACAAAAGTCAATTGCGAACCATCATCGAATGTCGGCGATTGATTTCGTAGGTGAATCAAGTCAATTAAACGAACGGCTCGCCATCGATCGAGAATAGTTTCTTCATCCTAAAATTCATCACACAATCGTGATACAAATCATTCAATATCCAATCGAACAAACCTGTGCTGGTTGAATATCATATTCGAGTTTAGGTATGACGACATTCATCTCTCTCGGGCCTTTCAAACCAAGAATATTCGTATTCTGAAGAAACAAATAAAATTGTTTTTTCTTTCTCAAATTTTCGATTGATGATAGTTGCTTACATAGATAATTGAGCCTAATTCTCGTCGCAGTCGATGTTTACTATGATAGGATTTATAACTGAATTTATTTGGACTATTGCCACTATCGTATAGTGTATATTCAGTATTCGTGATTCCATTCGCACGTAATTTACCAACGAAACCATCGCCACCATGTTTGTCTGATAATGTTTCGACATTTGTTGTAATCAGATATTCAGATTGACGATTTAATTTGGCGACTTTTCGAGCAGCAAGAAGGAAAGTCTAATAAGAAAAACAAATAGAAATTTTTGTTTTTGGAAACAATGTTTATCAACGAACTCGTTTGCCATCAGTTGGCCGTTCGACATGTAAATAATATGTTGGAAAGAAACCTTTTTGTAATCCATGTCGATCACGTCGAACGATACAATGAAAGAGCGATGAGTAATCTTTGGGAAGATATGAGTAGATAAATTTGTTTAGATCTTCTTGCATAGCAACAAATGGATCAATATTTGATTGTGGGACTGGCGGCGATGCCTTAAAATCGAAATGAAATTTTTTAAAATAAATAAACAACGCAGTAATTCAGAAACAAACCGGTGGGGTTTCCGGCGTATAGACGTTTGTTGATTTATCTGTCTGTGTTGGATCGGCTAATGAATTTCGAGACGAGTATAATGATCGAGCTGGTGACAATGATGATAGAGACGATTTTAGACTTGATGGACCGGAAAAGATTGGTCGATTATTTGCAGGGCCTTTTTCCGATGATGGAGCAGTTTTTCGTCGGCCGAATTTTTCTAAATTCAAATCAATAGAATCTGATTTGAATCGATCGAATGTTTTCTACTTTTATTTGATTCATCATCTGCTATTGGACTCCAATCGGGAATGATTGGACCTCGTGGTTTAGCTGCAAGCTGAAAAGAAAATATCAGTCAATTGACAGATATGAGAAGTTTAACAAGGAATTTACTCGTGGCGCTGGTTTGGGTGGTAATGAATAACTTCGATCATAACGTGGTGCAATATCAAATTCGTCTTCACTATCCGAATTAGTAATTCTATAAAATTTCGAAATACAATCGTAATTCAATTGATACTGAAATCAACTTACATCCACGGATTTGGCACGGAATTAATCGGCATCTTGTTGAATCTTAGATTATGTATAGATCTAAAAAAAACATCGATTGTTATTCAAATACGCAATTGAAAGAAAATATGCATAGAAATGCAGAGGAAGATTTTTTTGTTTTATTGTTTGCAAGAATGCAACTGTATTTATATACATCCGAAAGGTATGGTGAGACGTCCATTTTTTTCTTCTCTTTTTTTCTACTTCAACTAATGTGATTTTTTGCTCGAAAAAATTCATTCCTATGTGAAGATACTTATTCAAATACACCCATTTCTATTGTTTCTATGTAAACGAGTGTCTCTTCAGAACCGAAGTGTTTTTTTGTTTATTTAGCTTTCAATTTTTTTTTCATCAATCGAAAAGAATGCTTTCAAGTTTGATAAGCGATGAACTGGTTGCTGTTTTCTTTTTCTTACAAAAAAAACACACGACAAATAGAATAAATGGAAAAAAATGGTTCGACACTTATTTTAATCCTTTTCGGTTCTTTTTTTCCTTTTTTTAAATTACATTTGTTTTTGACTTCGGATTATATGACAACGAACTTTTTGTTGTTGTCGACGGTTTTGTTCGAAGAGTTTGTCGAGAACTTTGATTATATTTCTCTCCTTGTTCGATACGTTGTCGTTCGGCTTTTAAATGTTCTTGTAGCGAACGTCTTGTATCATCACGATAGAGTTTATCTGAAGCAGCATGATAAGTTTCTGTCGGTCCATAGTATTGACTACTTTCTTCGTATTTATTCGATTGTGATCGATGTTGAGTTTTCATTGACGGTTGATTATACTCTTCTTCCTGTTTGCCTTTTGTATATGATGTTTGTCGATTATATGATTGTTGAACTTGACTTGATTGAAGAATGTTTAATTGTGTTTTACTTGTTTCGAGCGTAACATAACTTTCAGATTCATGTCGTGATAATAATTTCAAACCTAATTGCATGCATTGTATTTCAGCAGCACGAACTTCAGGTTTGGATCGCCATGATTGATCGTTCGATGGAATTTTGACTCGTGTTGAAAAGTCTGGATTGACAAGGGCAAGTTGAAGAGTATCAATACGACAAACAGGAACGAGATCGCCTTTGAATGCCTGTTTGAAAACAAGATAACCGTCGTAATCAATAGCTTTCGTTGGTGGATCGCCTAAAGAATTCTTTTAGTTCGAAGTAAAATCGAAATTGTTTAATTTTACCTCGAAGTAATTTAACATAGAGAAACATATCAGTACCATGATGTAATAAATAATCGAAAATATTCTGTGTCGAATGAAGATATCGTAATTCTGTCGAACCTTCGGACGCAATCGGTCGAACATCGCACGGTTCTTCGTTAATTTCGAGAAGAAATCGTCGTTTATGTCCGTCTTTTCTGACTGTACAAGAGAGTGTTCGTAAAAGTCGATTTCGTACGAGATGATCCATATCTTGTATACCGGGCAGGAATAATTCTAAAATAGCGCCGGATTTATTCTTTGGAACAGCGATATAATCTTGTGAAGTTCGTTCGCCTTCAGTTGGCGTATATTCAACCTCGCCAACTTCCGATATTTCGAATTCCGTATTTTCTTCGATGAGTTTTTTCTTACGTTCGACACGTTTACCACCGTAAACTTTCGGATCTACAATTGAATTTCGTAAGCAGCTAGTTTTTGTTGTTTTTTTCTTACCATTAGAATTAACAATTAATTCAAATGCGTCGATATCTTTTGTACAAACATATGTACGAGGTGTTGCACGTCGATTTTCCGTATCTTGTCGATGAATTCGTTCGATATCTTTCGTTGTCAAACGATGCAGATGTGTTTCGCCAGTCGATGTCGCTTTCGAAATGATTTTCCAAATACCTGAATGTCTGCTTGAAAGAGCGATTTCATTTTCTCGAACATCTCGTCGACTACTCGAAACTCGACATGGTGATGCACTGATATATTCGCCACTGATTTTATCTCCGATAATTAGTGATTTCGATCCAATTTGAACTAAGAAAAAGAAAAATATCAACATTTGCTTCATTAAGAACAACAAAAAATAATCTACTAAGTGCTGGTTTTTGTACAGCTGGATTATCGACAAGTGAACGAAATGTAATTGGTTTCTCAACTGAGCGCATTGACTCCATGGTTTAATCTAATTTGAAGGAACTAGTGTCGATTAACTTGATGAAATAAAAAGAAAAAAATATATAAATTAACAAATATCTATCGTGTTTGTTTTTTCTTTATTTAATGATGCATTTCTCGTTTCGAGAGATACACGATGTGATTATTTGTAATAATCATACATGAATCAAGGAGAAAAAAATGATATGAATAGGTGAAATCACGACGAAACATGACAAAATCAAAGATAATTTATAGGTAAACGATTTTTTTCCTACTAAAGTATCAACATATAATTTACCTCATTGCAAAAAAAAATAGAAACGAATAGATACATATAGTTTTGCAATCAAATAACAGACACGATTCGCTTGAATTTATACCGGAAAAAATCGGTCGTTCTACCCGATGCATAATTCACAAATTTATTAGAATACCAAATCAACTTTTGTTTTTATTATTGAGAAAAATTCTTATTGATTTATGATTCATACTTGAAACAGTAGAATGCACATGATCAATAGGAAAATGCACTTTTCGAGATGAATGACACAAAACTGAGTCATTCATTCGCTTAGTTTAATCATGAATCGAATAGACATTCGTTGTAGAGACCTTTCTCAATGCAACAACTACAATGACTACATTAAAGTATTTATTTTGACATTTTATACTTTCTATTCTCATCTTATCATTCTTAGTTTCTTTTTTGTTTTGTTCAATTGTATGTTTATCTTTTCGATGATCAGACAGACATCTAGACATGTTCTAATGAGATCGATTGCATTGAACTAGCACATCAACAACAATATCATTATCATCATCCACGTCGTCGTCGCGTAATCAAGATATTTCAATATATACAATCATCCTGATTAATCCACAATATTATACACACTTTTCTTTTCTACATTTATCTATCTGTATGGATGATGATGAAAGACTATAAGCAACAGGATGTATGCGCTAGAAATCAAATATACACTGTATGTGATAACATTTAACTGGACACTGAATATAATCTTTCTTTTTGGTTGGTTTGTCTGTCTGTGTCTTTGTGTAAAGAATGTTCATGCAATTGAACTCGGTAGTTTTGTACATGTAGACGCAAACATGATAAAAGGTTACATTGTTGGACACATCAGCATTATTGTGTGAACAAATCACTTCGTTTATAATGATAGTATGCACAATTAAAAGAACATTGATATTGAATAGTGACCGATCTCATAAAAAGTTGATTTCAACATGCAGACAGACAGAAACATAGACATAGACAAAGGGCAAGGTCCGGTCAAATACAACAATAAAAAGAGAGAGAAAAAAAAGATTGCTTTTATATATACTATTTAGAGATGACGTGTTACGTGTTAGAGCAGATGGTCAATGTTCATGTCCATGAGCAATGAGTACATATGAATGAGAGAAAGAGAACCAAAGACGATGACGACGCGTCTCTTTGACCGCGTCAGCAGCAAATTGAATTAGCGATTATGTGTCTGACTGTCTGGCTGTCTGTCTGTCTGACTGACTGTCTAGCCCAAATGTAAAACGTGTTAGTAAACGAGAATAGGACAAAGAATAGGAGAATGTTCGGTTGGTCAAGTGGTCTCGCGCGCTTTATGTCTATACTCAAGTAAGATTACGTTACTCGCGTTCGACGCGCTTGTCGAAAGCATAGAGAAGAACAAAATTGCGGCAACCAATTTTTTCTCTCCTCTTCTTCTCTTCATACGTCATCGTTTTCATTCTCTTTTTTACTAAGTATATACATATATATATATATATATATATATGTATTCGGACAGGGTCCATTAGCTGGCCTTGAACGATGACGACCGCTTTCTCGTTGTTCTTCTCCTTCTCCTTCTTCTCCTCTGCATCCTATGTTTGGTTTTATATGTTCAATACAAGTACGAAGAAAGAAAGGAAAAAAGAATAAGAGAAAAGAATATCTAGAGAGAGCAAAAGAAAAGAAGCGAAGAAAGAGAAAACGGGTCAGTTGTTGTTATTTGATGGTCAATCAATAGACGACAAAAAACGACGCAATCCTATTCTAGAATATTTTGGTCTGACGTGTATCTTTTCTCGTTCATTCTCGTTCTATACGTTCATCAGTTGACTCATTTTCTTGTGACTCAACTGCTTACTACTATCTGACGATATAACACGAGGTAAGCGTTCGATTTTTGATTATTACAAAAATATTTCACGCCGAAAATCATAGTTATTTTCTTTGCTCTCGAATTCATATGAATATTGCAAGTAATCGATCAGAACGTATCATCAGTACTCGTAGATTTGTATTTTTAATAGAGGAAAAAAATATAAAAACATAGTTTTCTATGATTTTTCTGTTTACGGTGTTCATCGACATAGCCAAGGGCCAGACGTTCATATGTGTGTGCTGTAATAGTCTAGTTGTCCTCCAGCAAATCGAGGCGAGAGAAGAGAACGAGCACGAACAATCGAGTGACGGCTAACTAACCAGCCGAGTCGACCGATTGAAGTGTACAGTACTAGTCATAATTACTGTTCGATTGAATACAACGATTACTGCTGAGTATATATGTCTGGCGTCGTTGTCTGGGTCAATTCTATTTGAATCAGTCATTCATTCACCTTGGTTTGTTTTCTTGACCAACAACATCTGTAGGGATTGTACATGCGTATTTGTTTATGAACGACTTCATACTTTTCTGGGTTTTTTTTTGCTTTTTCTTTTTCGAAAGAATAGAAATATACGAATATATGTACAGGTGGTACTTCGATTCTTGTAGGTCGATATCAACAACAGGTCAACCTCGAGTTCATTCGTTCTTTTCGAACTTCTCCTATTGTTAATACATAGTAGTAATGATTGTAGTAGTTTATGTCATAAATACGGCGCCGTCATTGTCATGCTGTGATGAAGAATTGCGCAATCGAATCTTTTTCTCTCTCTCTCTTGTTCTTTCTCCAACATTCTACCTTCTCGTAAACGAGTCTTCCTTGAACATATGTACTGACCGCGTATATACGCATGTATATTAGGTAAGATATCGGTCCGAAACAAGCACTCAGTCAACTAATGTACATCAAACGACATTGAACGATTGAAAGCGAGTCGAAGATGAGCAAATTTTTTCTCTCTTTTTAAGTTTGATGCGTGTCGTGTTCCTTGCTTCGCGCCTGTCGTAATCGATGATACTCGATTGATTGGAACACGAAAGAGTAAAGTATATATATATATATACTATATACATATACATATAGTGAAGTGGTAAAATTCAATAATTTTAAAGAAGCGTATACACATTGATGTATATTCATCGTTGAGCCTTGACCTCGATCACGTATGAATGATTTTTCTCTCTCTCTTTTTTTAACCTTTTTTTTTCTCTTTGAAACTTATTATTATCCAAGATACGAGAGAACTTTTATTAAATCAAATTTACAATTCAGGGCATTTTATTTTCGTAGTTCCATATTATTTTCTATTTGCTGTCATTGTTAAGCAATTATTTTTTGCTATTTTTTTTAATAGTTCTCTTTTTCTTTTATGTATTCTTTGTTTGTTTTGTTTTCTTTCGATACGAGAAAAAAAACAAACGAAAGAGAAATAAATAGAATATTTAATAACAAGTATTAGTTTTCATAGAGTCAAAAACATCAAAACATTGCTCCCTAAAGACATTTATTCTACCTAAATCGAATATACGATTATTACTAGTTGAATTTGACAGTTTTTTTTTATTTCTTAAAAATCAATATGATGAAATCACATATGAGTCGGAATGGGCATTTGCGTGCGTTCGTATTTTTTCTCTTCTTCTCTTCGAATTGCTTGCTTATGCGTTACCGCGTGCTTCTACGTGATGACGCACAAAAACAACAACAACAAAAACAACGACATCATCACTATTGCTGGTGTCTCGGGTGCTATCGCAAACATGCAAACAGCCCTTTTGACATATAGTTCAAGGTCGTCTCTCGTTTTCCTTCTCGTAGCCATGAATGTACGCTTGTATGCGTCCTTGAAAACAAGAGAAGAAGAAAAAAAAGAAGCAAGAAAAGAAGAAAATAAAAGAGAAAAACAGAAGAAAGAAACTAATTCGAAATAAGTAGAAAAACAAAATCGAGTCAGAGAGAGGGTTCCCATCTGGTAATAATTATCATTTATGCTCAGAGTTCATGTCTACATATATAATAATTTAACGAGCATTTTTTTTTCTTTCGCTTTTATTCGTATATATATATATATATATCGAGAGAGATTGAGAGAGAGAAAGAGTTGATTAATACAACTAGAAATGTCCGCATTTGAGATTGACATGATCTAGTTTTAGGGACAAATTTATTATTCATTTCGAAACAAAAAAAGAAATCAATTGAATAAATTTATCTTATGTTTCCTTTTTCTCCTAGTTAGTTTTCTTTTTTCAACATATTTTTTCGAAATTCTGTTTAACATGAAGAATTAATCTGAATACACCTATGTTGTTACGTAGTAAATGACGACTAGACGGGTATTAAAGTATCACAAATAAAAAAAACACAAAAAAAAGGAAGAGAAAAAAGAAGTAGTAGACAATATGATCGTCGTCGCCGTAAGTGTACAGATCATATGAACGAGAAGAAAAGAAAAGATAGTAATAACAATCTTGTCATTTATATACTCGATTATACAATCGAATTTTTGTCGTCTTAGATTATCTGTTTTTGTTTTCATTTACTCAATTTTTTCTTTTCTTTTTTTTTATGTCATTGTAGACCGATAAGGTCATTCTTCTTGTTTTTGTGCTGCATTCTTCGGCTTGTGAACTATCAACAAACAAGCCCACATTGATCAATCATGATTCCAGCAACCTCTCTACCATCATCCCCGATCAATACATTGGATCGAATTGCATTCTGTAAGAGTGTTCGTGAAAAACGCAAACAACTTCAATTAAATCAACAAACTGATGGTAAGTCAATTGACCTTTTTTTTCTACAAGAAACTTTACCAATGATTCATTTTTTTTGTCTATTTTCAATAAAGAAAAAGAAGATATACGTTCTTCAACAGAGAATGCTTTTCTCACTCAAATGCTTCAATCATCTTCATCATCTGTTTCATCATCATTAAGTATCTCATCATTATTACGAAAAGGTAACTTTCCAACAGTTCCTTCGTCTCAACGAACGGCAACAAGTACATTGACAAATATTCTGCCAGCTCTACTCAATGGAACTTTACAATCGCCACGTGCTATTTCACCATCGACTAATATGACAATAACTTCTCCAACAAGTACAAATACAACTGATACTCTCGTCGATATAAAATCATCGACATCCTTGCCTGCATCACCAGCTATCCATACATCGAATATCAAACAATTAGATTCTCACGATCAAACATCAATCGAATCCGTAAATTCATCACCACCACGTTGTCGTTCGTATCCTATGACCGCTCTTATGAAACGATCATCTCCTCCAACAGATGAATCATCATCATCATCAATAATTAATAAATCATTTCCATCGCCAACTTCATATCTACTTGCAACAGCTTCATCGTGTCCAACATTGACAACAAATACTGTTGTTTCATCGACATCGCCATCACCTGATGATGTCACACCGAAAATCGTTCGATCGGCTTCAGTCAAATCATGTGCATCTGATTCGGGTGTTTCATCATCGAGTCCATTGTCAGATAATAATATTGTACATGTAAGTTATTTATTTAAAAAAAAAACTCAAAAATGGAAATGAAAAATTTGTCTTTTAAGAACAAATTAAAATAAAATGTCCTTTTGTTTTTCTTAAGGTATTTCGTACAAATCAACTTGAATCAAATAATTCTTCATCAACATTAACCGGTAGTCGAAAACGAAAATCTCTTGCACATTTCTACGATGAATTGAGTAAAGATAAGAAATTTTCAAGTGAATCAACTGTTTCATCGACATTTCCGATTTCAACACCTAATATGAACATTCCATATAGTCAACAAGAAGCTCTTGCATTTGGTTATGCTCAATATGCATTAATGCATACATTAACACAACAATTTCGTGCCAATTATCCGGCTGCATTTCTACATGCAGCAGCCGCATCGGGCTATCTACCATTGCCAGGATCAATGATGGCGGCTGCGGCCGTTGCAGCGGCTGCTTCGGCTAATTCGAATGCAAATAGTCAAAAGCTCTCGACAGCCGAAAAATATCGAGAACGTCGAAAACAACAACAACAACAACAACAACAACAACCGGAAAGTGATAATAATAATAATCATATTCCATCAACAACTTCGATTAATGATCAACCCTATCGACGCGAAACCTATCAAACATTACTTGAAAGTAGTCAATTATTAGGATATAAACAACAGCAGAAACTATTGAAATCAGTTCCTGTCGATCTAAGAAAACCAAATCGAACGATGGATAACAGTAATTGAATTCGAGCTTTTTTCTTTTCGTTGCAAAACAAAACTAAAATTTTCTTGTTTTCTCAGGTCCAACGCCTTCTCATTGTCGTTATTCATCCTCCTCCTCTTCCTCAACTTCGCCTATCACATCTCCGCCTTGTTTAAGTCCACCGAAATCAACTAGTTCCGAGTCGAATAATGATTATGTTTGTATTCCAAAGAAATTAATGCCTGTCGTCGGCGCACGTATTAATGATTGGCTTGAACGTAATGTGAATTTTGCTCTTTCACTTTCCATTTTTCACGATACATTACCTAATAACAAGGACAAATATCTTCTACTTTCACGTATTTGGCATCGTTTACTATTAACAAGTATGATTGAAAATAGTTTCGAAATCTATGTTACAAAAGATTTACAAATTACAAATGATAATCTACAATCGTCCTCCTCATCATCATCATCAATACAAACAGTTACACATCCAACTGAAAATGATGTTAAACAAATTGAATCACTGATAACAAGAGGAAAAACACTAGAAATTGATGAAATCGGTTTTAATATCATTCGAGAAATGATTATTTATAAAGAAGCTAAAACATTATTCAATCATTCAAATGGAAATCTTTTCGAAAAAGCTGAATGTCAAACGCAAACACGTTTGACAACATGGTGTTCAAATCGCGTTAAATATTCGAAAATAGTGTTTTTCCTATGCAATATCTATCAAGTTAAAGAAGATATATTCGAACGTTTATTTTGTGCTGGTTCAATGCATCAAAGTACGCCTATTCATACACATCTTCAACGATTTTTAGAATCATCAACATCAATGGATATTTAATAGAGAAAAAAAAACACATCAATTGCATTTTAATGTTTCATTTTGTTCCTGTATAGTTCTTTCTTTCTTTTTTCAAGTCCAACAATGAACCGTCAGACGGAGAAAAAAAAATGGCAAATTCGATTCGATGCTGAAAAGTATCGTTAAAAATTAAACAAAGACAAAAGCAGTCGTTATTGTATTTGTTTTAAATTTATATATATATATATATGCATATATCTATTTGTTTTTTGTTTGTGCGTGTGTTGTGTAGAACAGTTTGTGAAGAAAAGACCAGCAAAAATCAAGTGTTTAGTCTTGCTAATAATGTTTCTCGTTTTTTTTGTGTATATTTATCAAGCGAACAAACAAAAAAGAACATAATTCTTACATGTGAAATAAAATGTTTTCAATTGAAACCATAGAAATAATTCAATGACAAAATAATAGACGTGATATTTCTTGTTTTTCATGAACTCTTGACATTTCTCGTGCTTATTCTTCTTTTGTTTTTGTTGAAAGAAATGACAAAAACATGTTTTCCTTATTTTTTGTTATTCGCATCGAGATAGACATGTTTTCATGTCCTTGAATAATGAGTACAAAAAATATTTTCATTGCCTATTCGTTTCATTAACAACTAAAATGATATATTACGAGGCCGTAAACACATTTTCTTCGTCATCAAAAGAAACAAATAGTACATTATATTTCACTTGACAAGGCTACTCGTTTTATTTGCATCGAGTAAAGAAACACAAAAGAGACAAATCGAAAACTTTATCGAATATACGTATATATATATATATATAAATAGAATAGATTTATCATTTATTTATAATGTCAATTAAACAACAATAAACAGCATAGAGAAGAACTAACAAACGCCGAAATATTTATCAATGAGATATACAGCCGAAAAATGAAATGAGAATATATTTTGATTAGAGAAAACAAAAATTAGAATAAAGCACATTTAGAAAACAGGTGTTATTGTTGTTTTCATTCTATAGAACAAAATAAATTCTAGTGTTTTAGATTTTGTTTTCTTAGAGATATTTTAATTGAAGATAATAAAAAAAAAACAAACAAACAAACAAACAAACAAACGAGATTCTTCTCACGATAAGACGAAGAGTTAAACGTTAGTGTATAATATTTGAAAAGAAAAACGCGAACAATAGAGAGAAAGAAATGAGTGGTCATCACAAATTGTTAAAGAGAAAGTATGTAATGAGGAGCACCATCAATCATACTCTCTCCATAGAAGAAGAAGAAGAAAAAAAAACAAAACTGATTGCAAATAGAACGAGAAAAAAATATTCATAAATTAAAGGATCAATGCACGAAATACTACTACTGTTGTTGTTGTTGTTGTTTTTGATGTTGGATAATTTTCCACCGGCAAAATGAGAAATCTTGTGGAATGCATAAAGAGCACCAGCGAAAAACATGTTTTTTGTTTAAGCATTATTAATAATAGGTTGTGGTTCAATAGTTGATGAGATTTCTGATTCATCATCACTCGTATTTTCTTCGTCATTGTTGATTTTTTTTCTCATTAAATAAAGACTATCCGAATGACGAAGTTCGTGTTTTTGATCATTATCTTCATCTTCAATAATAGGACTACTATCAGATATGGAATTTTCATCAATAAGTTCTGGCATAGTTTCTTCCTGATTTTTACCATTTGACAATGGTCTAAATAAACATCAAATAGGTTATTCTATATATATATACATGATTAGTGAACAGTCAAACATACTCAGCGAGATCGACATTGACCTGTTCAACTTTAATGACTTCATCAATTGATGGCTGAGTTTCAACATTTTCTTCATTTGATAAAATAACTTCAGTGTTTTCATCATTTGATGGTTGAGCTTCTAGATTTTCTTCATTTGGTGGAGGAATTTCAGCGTTTGTATCAACTGATGGTTGAGCTTCAATAGTTTCGTCACTTGTTGATTGACTTTCTGTTGGAATGTCTTCAGTTGTTATTTCTTCGAAATCATTGTTTATTAAAGTCGTTGAAGGAATTTCTTGTTGTTCAGTTCCATTGGTAGTTGGCTTTTCTACTGAAATAGTATTACTTTCGAGTTCTTTCTGTTTTCGTTGTTGTTCATCTTCATATAAAATCGAATTTCGTTGACAAATACATTCGATATCATTTAACCATTTCGATTTTTGTTCATTTAATTCTCGTGTATTTTCATTGTTTCCATTTGAAGTACTCGTTGATCCTCCAAAGCCCAATGTCATTCGTCGAAGATTTGTAAACGACAAAAGACTATTTGTTTGTGTTGTTGGTGGTGTTGATGTTGATGTTGCTGTTCGATCAATATTATTATTTGAATTAATCGATGATGAAAGAACTGGATCAATGTCAAATCTTAACAATGATTTATTCGTTTTCATAGCTATGGCTATTCCGCAGATTCCACTGATTTGTATTTGATTTTCTCGTAGATCAATATATTGAATAACCGATGATTCAGCTATGTATTCTGCGAGTGCAATAGCAGCTTGATCAGTCAAACGACAATTTCGTAGAATTAATTCATTGATTGTTCGATTGGTTAGTAGAGCATCACGTAAGAAATAGAAACCTTCGTTCGTTATTTGATTATGACTTAAATTCAATGAACGAATTGTACGATTATGTAATAAAGATTTAGCAAGAAAGCCAATGCCTTGATGAGTCAATTGATTTGATTGAAAACTAAGTTTATAGATGGCATTTTGTTGCGTATGATTTTCATCGTATTGACTTAATTGTGATGCAATATGAGATAGACCGTTATCTTGTAAAGAATTCGAACGTAAATCAAGAACATGAAGAAATTGTCCACATGATCGAATCAATTCATTTATCAGTATTGAATCTTGAATTTGTAGACCTGAATTTAAAGAGAAAAGGAGAAGAAAAAACAACAACAATGTCAAATGATTAGTATTTCAAACATACGATTATCACAAAGATAAAGTTCTCTCAAACAAACACACGATCGCAGATTTTGTATAAATTTTTGTAAGATTTTACCATTTAATTGACATGATTCAACATGTAATTCATATAATGTCGATGATAAACGTAATGAACGGCCAAAACCTAGCATACTCGTATCGTCAAAACGTATCGAGTTCATATCTAATCGTTCTAAATAACGTGTTTTACGTAAATATTTCGTTAGCCCTTGATAGCCTTGCACGCCAATCGAACGATTATTCGAAAGATTTAAATGAGTACATGTTTCATAATATTCAATAACATCAAACAATTGAACAAGTGCTAAATCATCCGAAAATGATGAATCAAAATCTAATGTATAAAATCGACAACGTGAAAAAATCTCTTCGATTGCATCGATATGTTTGAGATCTAAACGTTCATTGATAATTCTTAAACAATCTAAACGATCTTGAAATGATTTTCGTGTATCATCGATGGTACTCAATTGATCGAGAAGACAATTCAATGGACGTATTTGTAAACGTTGACATGCAGCACGATAACGTTGAAGAGTAACACCGAGAGATAACAATGGTTGATTTGATAATGGTTCAGGCGCTATGGAAACAATACGTAATTGAGATTCATCACTTGGAAAATGTACACGACGTTTATGACTAACAGTTGATATCGGTTGATCATCTGTTACTGTTGTTGATTCGACTATTGTTTCGGTTTCATCGTGATTTGACATTATAATAGAAGCGAATTTTCTTTTTCTTGTAAGTCAAATTGTTATTGTTTTTCGTTTTACATATCTGAAACAAGAAATGAATGATCTGATTTAGTGTTTTATTTGACAAGTAAATGAGAAAGAAAAATGAATAATCGAGGATTAGACAAATGATTCTCTATTCAGTCCATCGATGAAGACAATGTTGATTTCGACAAACATAATAGAGTGTCATACGATCCTTAAAAACAAACAATTCAATTTAAAGTATTCAAATCGAAATAATAATTTTAAAAAAACAACGTACTTCTCCACGTGCTGATTGCGCTTGAAAGAAAACTGCATCATTATTCCGACATTTTGGACCTGGTTTTTTTTTGTCATAAACAAATAAGAAATGAAATTCTCAAGAGAATCAATTTAATTAACTTACAAGGGTGATCGCTAGTACGTGGTAATGTCGGATCCGAAATGACATCAGTGACTATTTGTGTCAATTCACTAGAAAAAATTAAAAGAAAAGAAGAAAATTTGTATGTATGAGAATTTCTTTAGTGTTTTTGTTTTTGCCTATTCGTAATAAAAAAAAACTTACTCAATTTCATGAGTTATCTTATTGACATAAATACATGGATTATCTGCTGCTTGTTGATGTTGACAACGACGACACTAATCAAAATCAAATTTGGTCAATAAAATCAACAAGTTTTGTCTTACTGCGTAAAGTAAAATACGATTTTCTTTATCTTCTTTTGGATATAACATATTATTGCTAACAGAGATAGAAAAAAAGAACAACAAAATGTTTTTCTATGTGAAATCATTGTTAACAAACCATTCTTGACAAAATTTAATCCCAACAAAACCTGAATTAATCGAACTACTTGTTGTTGCTTCCATTGATGAAATCAATCTGAAAGAAAGAATTCGAATACAAATATTCAATTGTTTAGAAATATATAGAGATAGAGATATTTAGATTCTTATTCATTGCACAAATCAAGTGTACTAATCGATTGATTTCAAGTGTATACTAGCGGAAGTATGTGAGAGAGTGAGGAACAAAAAAAAACGAAGAAACAGAACTAGCATTTGCATTAACAGAGACAGTAACCGATAACTAGAAAAGAACCAACCATGATCATCTTCCTTCTTGTTGGTTGAAATTGCACAACCAGTCAAATAGAAGGTTGATGATTTCTCTTTCTCTGCTACTATTCACGACATCTACTAGGATCGTAGATGAAGTTATTAACTAACGAAGTTTTTTATTTTATTTTATATGCACACAGTATAGAAGAGAAAATAGTACATTGGATTGTTAGACTGCCATTTGCTTGTACAAATGCGAGAATACTTTTTAGGTCAATTCGATTCAAATTCTTTAACGTCTAGCCTTCTGTCTAGTTCTTCAATTAGCAATACTGCTGTTGTACGATATTTGTCGTCCACAATAATTACATCAACTAAAAAGAAACTGTCATATTTCCATTATATACGAATTCGACTTGCAATTCTTTTGAAATGAATGATGAGGGTGTTTACAACTTTGTCAAGTTATCAAACGAAATTTAATGATTTTATTTCTATATATGATTATGAAAAATAAAGTTTAAAGCACGCAGTAAAATAAATTTTAGTTATGTTAAACGATCGTTGGATGCTAAAAGAAAAAGAAATGGAAATTAGTATGAAAGAATAATATTATAGTAGACGAAACATTACGTTGAGAAAATATTCCATGATGATTGTACTGTTGTTTTTAACTTTCTTGATTTCATCATAAAATTGACGAAATTCTTGAGCAGCTTGATCTCGTAAAGCTTGAGCATCGGATGTTTGGGCATTGATGAAAACATAATCACCACGACTGTTAGGAGAACAACCGAAAAGAGGTAGTAAATTCAATGTTCCCGGCTAAAATATTTTATTGAGAAAAACAACGAGAGAAAAAAGTCAATTAAATACAGACTTTGTTTGTCAACTGTTCAATAATACTCGGGTCTAGAAATGGTGGTTTTGGTACGCCTGATTTTGTTACATATAGAACAGGTGTAAGTGTATGAATCATACTATCAAGATGTTCATTTATCTAAATTTAACAAAATAGAGATGTAAGAATAAAAAGATGAATATACGTGTTCTGAATTAACATTATCTCGTATAATCTTGTCAGCTGGGATGATCTGATAAGATGAAAATGGGATTGTAGTGATCATCTACGAAAATAAGTCAGAGAAAAAATATGAATCTATGAGATAAAAAAATGTTACAGTGTGAGAATTTTCCAATGATGTCACATCGGTTTCCTTCGTCTTTTTTAATTCATTATAAAATTGACGAAATTCATTTGCGATTTCTTCACGTCGGTTTGTTTCTTCCTGTGAATTTGCATTGACAAATACATAATTACCTTGATGATTGGGAAGCCAACCAAATGAGTTCAAGATACTTAACGTACCTGGCTGCAAAACAAAAATCAATTATTATGAGAATAGAAGAAAAACAAACTTTATCAGTTAATGGTTGAAGACTATTTGGATCGAGAAATGGTGGCTTTGGCACGCCGGGTTTAATCATAAATAAAATAGGTGTGAGAGCATGTACCAGGATGTCAAGATCTTCTTTGACCTACAGAAAGAAAAACAAGTCAGTTGTTGAAAAATTTTGACATTGAGAGAAATGCACATGATCAGGTCGAATATTTTCTTTGATAATAATTTGACTAGGCAAATTTTTATATGATAAAAACGGTAGAACAGACATGATTGTTATTAGTTTCCGATGAATATTTATATTTGTCTGTCAGGTTTGTAAGAAGAATTCTAAATGTTTTTTGTTATTGTTGGAATATGAAGATAGATAGAAAGACAACAAAATGGTTTCTTCCTCTCTCTCTCTCTCTCTTTTTTTCTCTTCTGTTCTCGATGTACGTTTTTTTTCTTTCTTCGGACATTTTCTTTCATTTATCATCAATCTAAAAGAGTATTCCGATACTTTAATATCCAAAAACACGAGACGAAGAAGAAAACCGTTACATATCATATTTTCCGATCATTTGATAGGATTCATAACAATGTCAAAATAGAATCGATCAGATATGTTTGTGTTATCAATTAAGATATCATGTGTACGAAGATCATATCCTTTTTGAATACAATCAATTAACAAAATAAAATTTTATATAACAAGTTTATTCAACATTGACTCGAAGATAAATATCAAGGGGTCTTTTTAATGACAAATCCAGAACCTAGAATTGACCTCTTTCCTTTTTGTTTGATGGATATACGCGCAGGACAAAACGAAAGGCGATGATAGAAGACATTATTAATCATCATTATCATCATATAATTGCATAGAATACATAACAAACAGTTTTAAAATGCCCTTGCATAGATGAGTGAAATAGAAAAACTAATACATACTGTTCTTGAAAGAACTAATAAACACCGAAACAAAAATAAGTTATCTTGATCTAATTGGTGTTTTCTGACGAATTTTATTATATTAGCGTACATACGTGACATTGATACGTTGTTTACAACTGATAGAAGAATTTTACTCTCAACGAAGATCAATGATTATTATTTGTTTTGTCAAACTATCATTTTTATAGGATATTAAATCTTGTTTCTTTTTCACACATAAAAACAAATCTATATAAACAATAACATATAGATATGCCCTAGATTCTAGTCTAGTCTGTCTATCTATCTATCGATTCGATATATATTTTTTTTTCTATACAAACACATTCATTCATTTAATTTTCTTTTTCGTTTTCAAACCATGCTTAAGATAAACTATTATGCCGTTGGTCTTTGTGCCGTGATTAACATGATTCTTGGCGCTCTTTGGCATTCGCCATTACTTTTCGGTGAATTATGGGCTCGATTAATGAATCTCGATTTAAACAAAATGAAAGCCGATAAAAATGTACAAAAACAAGCTCAAAAAGGTTATTTAATTGCGACAATTTGTCATTTAATCAAAGCAACTGTTCTTGCCTATATTATCGAATATACACACGCAGCAAGTTCATGGTTCGATGGATTAAAACTTGGTTTTATTTTTTGGCTTGGCTTTACATTAACAACAATGTTGCCGAATCAATTCTTTTCGAGACCGAATTTTTCATGGTTACTTGCAATTATTACTATAGCTTATCCAATGGTTAGTTTATCAATTGACGGTGCTATACTAGCTGCTTGGCATTAGATTAACATTTAGAAATTTTTATCGATTATATATATGTGTGTGTGTGTGTGTGTGCGTTTATTTCTTGTGTCGAACTATATAGTTTTTTTTTCTTTTCTGAAGTAAACGGAGGATAGATGTTGATGAAATAAAAAATGGTCGAACCAATCAGTAATTTTTGTTCTTTTACGAAGCGAATAAACAGAAAAAAAGGAACATTTGTACATTTGAAAATTATTGAAATTTTACTAATAGATAATGACAGTCGATACTGCAACTGTGCCTGAAAATAAAAAAGACAATCCTTCTATAGTTAGCATTTTGTTGCGTTTTAAAATTGAAATTTTGTATTTTCGATTAGACGAAACGTGAACGACGAGATGTTCTCAGACAAATACACGAAATAACAGGTGTCGATGAAGAATTAATCAATCAAACAATCGAAGCCTGTAAAGATAATACTGGTCGTTATTCGCTCGAACATGTGATTAATCTATTAGTTGATGAAAATGTTCGTTTAACTTCAAACGAAAGCTAAAAAACAACAACAAAATCCTTTCTTTTCTAGTCACGAGTTAATCCGACTGCATCTGCTCAAGCAATAGCTCCACCAACAACATACGATCGAAATGCAACCGATGCAATAACGGATGATGTTATTGAAATGACACATGAAGTTGATAATCAATCAACTGCCGACGAAGATCTCGAACGGTGAATTTCTTGATTATTTCGGCTTTTTGTAAATCAGTTTTCATTCAGTGCACTACAATTATCTCGTGAAACAATGGAACAAATAATCGATGAATTCGAAATAACTAAACGCGAGTCTCTTAACGAACCGATTGGTTTGAAAAATATTGGTAATACGTGTTGGTTCAATTCGATTGTTCAAACATTGTACACACTACCATTCTTTCGAGAGTTAATCTTAAATTTTCAGTTGATTGCAATCAATCGACCGTTGACTGCGAGTGTAAATAATCGAGAAATAGTTTCGTTTTGTTTAATCACATATTTCGAATTCAATTTAGGAACAACAAGCTATTGGTTTTACTGAAGAACTACGAAATCTCTTTATTTTAATGTTAAAATCACCTCGTCGATCAATTAATCCCGATCGTGCAATAAAAAAATTTAAACATACAAGAAAACTAAGTGGAATAGATTTTTCTCATGAAGTGCATTTGATTTTGTTTGTTTGTTTCGAATTATTCAATTCGTAGTTCTTTGTGTTATAGGATTGTTCAGAATTTGCTATACATCTAATCGATTTGATTGAATTAGCATATGAAACAATAGGAAAAAAGTACAATTATTTCGAATAAATAAAATTGAAATCGATCGTTTTTATTTTTTGTCTATAGTAATTCAACAAATTTCAATAATCCAATAAATAATCTAGTTAATGGTGAAATTGTAGTTGAACGCAATGGAATTGAATCGATATCAGTTCGAGAAGCATTGAGACAAATCGATATTCAAATGAATGATGCAACGAATCTCTACGATGGTTTAGAAACACTTTGGCTTGGTTCATCAGATGAAAGTCTTTCGAATCAACAAGTATATATCTATATAATCATCTATCTTCTCAATTCAAATAAATCTTTTGAATACATTATCATAGAATATCAATGAACAACGTTGGTTAACACGTTTACCACCGGTTTTATGTATTTGTTTGAATCGTTATCGATTTTCTCAAACAACAAAGCAAACATCGAAAATTCTTGCACCATTCGAATTCTATTCGGATCTTTATCTTGATCGTTTTATATTAACAAACAAACGTCTTATTTTAACTAAACGTGAACAAGCTCAAATACTTCATAAACAATTACACGAACTTGAAGATACATTAAATAGGTATTCTTACGAGAATTTCAATAAATAAATTATTTCTCGTTGAATTAGTTATTTAAAATATCCTTGTAATAATGAATCAATTTCACTTGCAAATGCTATTCGAGTTGTATACGAATATGCAACAGGTTGTCGATTAAATCCGACAATACCGCGAAAATCAAATGAAACCATTGGTCAAGCAACTCTTCATCCATCACATGTTTCAAATGAAGATTTGCAAATTATTCAAAATACTCTTCCAACATGGTTAACTGACATTGAAGCCAAATGTGCAAGTAAAACAGAAAACATATTGATTTTTCTTATTTCAAATCTTTCGATTAGATATTCGTGAACAAATGCAAAACTTAAAAAATGAACTCAAAAAGTTATACGATGAACCACAATTAAAACAAGTAGAAAAATGTCAAATAGATGAATTTATTAAGAAATATATTTCCATTTTAGATTCATTATTCTCTTCATGCTGTTTGTGTTCATGAAGGAAGTGCTACAGTAGGACATTTTTGGACCTATGTTTATCATCCTGATCGACAACAATGGTATCGATATAACGACAATGAAGGTAGAAATTGAAGCATAAGAAGAAAAAAATTCTTTAAAAAAATCTCAATCTAGTTACCGAAAGTAAATGGGAAGATGTATTTCAAGCTGGAATAGGTGGTGGTCAAAACGAACAAGAACGTGTATCAAGTGCATATCTCTTGGTTTATATAAATAATGAACAGAGATCTTTATCGAATAGTTAGTTATTTCGTAGTTTTTTGTTTGATTAAAAAACTCGATTGTTTAGATATTCAATATCAATTAACCGATGAACTTCAACGAGTTTTAAATGAAGATTCAGTTTTATTAGAACAACAAATTGAGACAGTTAAACTCGATGAACTTTGTCAAAGTCTACAGACAATTTCGAATTGTGTCGAAAAATCATTGGCGAAGAATAAAATCTTTCAATTATCATGTTTTCATGGAGTCAATGCTTTCTTCGGTAGAATTCTATTTGTCTCAAATTAATTTCAAATTTCTTTCGCATAGAATCCGATATTGTTCGACCGGCAACCGATGCAATAGTTGCTCTATTAAAATCCTATGAAACTCGAATTCTATCATCAGATCTCAGTTGTTTACTCGATGAAGTCAGTCTTCGAAACAATTTCTGTTCATTTCACTTCTGAATCTTGTTTTGTTTTACAGATGATAACGAAAGAAATAAAAAACTATCACATTATATCCAATAAAGTTTCATCAGCATTACCTCATCAAGATCTACGTTTACAACATTTTCTTATGTATTGTTCAGTTAATCAAATACCGATTGTGTATCAACAACGTGCCATGTTTGATATCATTCGATGCTTGCCGATATCGAATGATGATACTCGGTATAGGAGAAATGAGTTTGAATTTGAACATTCTCTCTTGGATTTAGATTGAAAATCTTTCAAATACAAGCTGAAATTGTTGCACGTGAAATTATAATGTCGAACGAACAAATTCAAGAATATAATGTACGTTGAATTGCATTGAACAGTCATATTTGATTTCTATTTATGATTTTTAGAAAATTTTAAATGACTATCGAGATTATCGATCTGTTCTCGCTGCATTCCTGGCTGGATATCAATTATTTCTTGATAATCGGTACATCTGACAATCGAAACAAAAGAAAAATACATAAACCGATCGATCTGTTGAAAATTTAGATTCGATGAAGCAATGACATATTTTTGTGTCGCTTGTGAATATAATCTTCGTCTTTCGAAACAATACGCATCACCGATGAAAGCTATGGACAAACATCTTCTACATCGAACGAGAAAATTATGTTTCGAAGTAGATTTGAAGAAAGAAATTTTCGTTTTCTTTTTTATTTCAATTTAGAAATGGAATGAAATTATTTTTAATCGATTTAAAAACGAAACACACTATCGACTGGACATTATGCTACGACAATTTCTACCTTGCTTATTACAATTAAAGCTTAGTTTTGATGAAGATAAAATATATATCAATGAAATTCAACGAATTTGGTCGTCATTACTAAATAAAGTCGAAGGTTAATAAGTTTTATATTAATTTAATTCTTCGAAATTATAATTTCATATTTTAGGCAAAGAACGATTGGGTGTTCTCGAAGATTTTCTTCAGCATTTACATGATTCACCATATCAACAACATTGTCATTCAGTTTCAATAAATAAACATCAATTAATCGAACGATATGAAGACATTGTTAGCGATATTTATCGTCGTTATCCAACACATTTTACACGTCGAACAAGTCAATTAACATCCATACAAATACCTGTTGTTCTACATCAAGCACAACGAATTGATCCATGCAGTATATCACCCATGCAACAGGATGATGATGAACAAGAATCTCATCGTCATCATCGTTCGCATACAGACAAATAAGCAACACATTGGTTTGCTTTTCAGTCTCTCATTAAAATACGGTGCTTTAGTCAGTAACATAAACATTCGTTGTTTTCTTTCGAATTAATAGCCCGGTCTCAGTCTTCTATATTTTCTCACGACTTTTCTTCTTCTTCTTCTGCGTGCATTCACTTTGGTTAGAATCTATCTATTTTTTTTTCTTCTTCTTTCTTTTGTCGGCAAACAAACGTTTCTTCTTCGTGTTTTGCATAGCAATCGAAATTTCTCGAAATGTATTTAATATGTAGTCGTTTTTTTTCTCTTCATTTCAAAGGTGATTTTTATTTTGAATGATAAAATAAAAGATCAAAATAACCAAACATAAACGATCAACGACTAACTCACTAATGACACCACGTATAATATAAATCGATCTTCTAGATTCGAAATCATGTCTTGGGCATTGAAATTCACTCGACCATTGTTCGCACTCAAAGTAATTGAATTGATTGCGTTTATTTCGTTGATTGAATCTCTTCCAGAATGTATCATTCATGACAACACTTTCATCGCCCAGTACGAATTATTCGGATATTGTTAATGAAACATTAACTGAAATCTATGATAAATATCATTATAAAAACGATATTACATTTGCTAAGACAGCATGTCAAGCAGCGAAATTTCTCGATGAATATTTAACACATACGAATCGAACGAAAGCAGAAGAAAATTCGATTTTCTTATGTCATATTTATCATATGTTCATCGAACTGATTTTTAATACACTTGAAATTGTTGAGAATGACCGGTATACAGCGAATACACATGATCTCGAAGTTTGTCTTTCTCTCTCTACTTTACTCTCGTCAATATTGAACTTATTCATAGAATATACATTATAATATTTATACAAATACAAATTTTAATAAACATTGTGGTTCGGAGAAAGGTCGACATGGTGAAACATCATTATTTATGATATCTTATATAGCTCAAAAGATTAAATTTGATTATAATATAACTTTGTAGGAGTAGAACGAAATTGATATTTGTTTATTTACTACGTGTTTATCTATTTTAGTGAAGAATTTCAAAAACATGCTCGTCATGTTGATACATACATATCGGACCTAATGGCTTATCTTCGTGTGAAACATTTAGATAAAGCTTTGGCTCAAAAACAAGACGATCAACTTCCAGTTGAGAAGTCTCTCATTCTGTGATTTAAATATGATGAATGACTTAAGATATATTTTTTTATTCTTTTTTTTTAAAATCTTCGCTCATAAATAAACGTATGTTTCTAATAATAATAATAATATGAAAAAGAAAATAGCATTCATTATTCAAAATAAACGTCTTCTTGAAAAGATGTTTTGCCTTTAACAGCTTCGAAAATACACCAACGACGTTGACCGGAATTAGTTAATGAATATTTCAATTTCCATTGTCGAATACATTCGTCGTTTTCTTGACGAGTTAATTTCTAAAAATTAATAAAAAAAAAGATAAAAATTCATTACGAAATCTTTCTTTGTTTTGTTTTTTCTCAATTACAGAATTTGGATTTGCACGATTTTTTTCGGCAATTTCAATTTCTTTTCGACAATATTGTTGATATAATTCCGAGCAATCTTCAACTTTAACATTAACAAAACCACATTTTTCCAAGAGCTAAAATTAAAATCAATTAAACATTTAACTCATATCTCTCGACTAAAATTCATCATACTTCGGTATATTCTTGTATTGATGTTAATGTATACATGCCTGAACGTGCATAATCAATAAGATCTTGAGAGAATGGTGTTTGTCCACAACAGAAATCTGTTATCAATACACGACCGTCTTCTTTCAACCATGTATAAAAGTTATTTAATAGAATATCTTTTTCCGAAACATGCATAAGAACATCACGACTAGAATCGTTACATTTATTTTCTTTCATTTTGTTTCTATTATTCACTATTTTACCTGTAGATAGCATCGAATTTTGCCGGTGTAAATCTCATTTTTGTACCGTCACCAACTTCGAAACGTATTCGATGTCCTTTATATTGCAAGGCACGATCCCATGCTGAAAAAGAAAAATACATATTCATTTCAAATTATAATCGAACTCTTATTTTTACTTAGTACCAATGCCTACCATATTCGCTGAGATGTCAACGCCGACAATTTCACAGCCGTAATCCTAATAGAAAAGCAAATTTTGAATACATTCGAGATCAATAAATCAATATGAACTTCAGCTATTTGAAATGAACTACCACCAGTTGCACTACCGAAATTTAATAAGCGTTGTGTTGATGTTAGATGTAAGCGTTTAGTTAGTTCTTTAGTTAGTTCAACACCTCCGATGGTTACATAACCTTCACCACGAACGGATTCGTACTTTTGAATACTTTTCTCGGCATATTCGGAATGATCGAGAAAATCTTGTAAAGTTTTGTAACCATTATGATTTTGTAGGTTTGTTTTGAAAAATAAAAAGCAAACCTAAACAAATATATGAAATTCATTTTTCTCCTTCTTTCTTTTGTTTTACTTGATTATTATTCTTTTTGATCTCATAGTATGATTCTAATGCTTTAGCAAAAACAAGTTCATAGACTTGTTCATGTGGTTGATCGGGTGTACTTGTTAGCATACGTGATTGACACATATCGATATATTGACGAGGTGAACGGTAATGTGTTGGATTTTCATCAGGTTTAATATTTCCTTGAAAAAGAAAGAAAATTTTATTTTGAAAAAATCGAAATTTTATTGATTTAACTCACCTGATGAATGAAAGCATGATTCTCGAAAGAAGAGAGTTCCACCTGGTTTTAACCATTTCAAACTTTTTTGTAGAAGTTGTTCGGTTTCTACATCGGACAAATACATAAAAAGCCAATTACTGAACACAATATCAAAACTAGACAAAAACAAGAGAAGAATTTTTTGAGAAAATAAAAATATTTTCCTTCTCAATTACCTGTTCGGTTCGAATTCTAATTGTGTTGCATCTTTTTGTATGAATTCAACTGTACCATAATGACCATTTTCTTGTCTATTTTTTTCAAGAAAACTTTCCATAAAATCGACGGCAACAACAGATTTTGTTAATTGAGCAAATGTTTTTGTAAAACGTCTAAAGAATAAATAAAAATCGAATTTAAAACAAAACAAAACATCATAAAAATCCTACCCAATGCCAGCACCTAATTCGAGCACACGTTTGCCATCGAGATCAGGTAAACATTCGAGAATTTCCGGATATTCAAGTCGATTGATTTTATCAGCATTTGTATCGAGCATCATACTTTCAAGATTTGGATTTGAATTACGTTTCCAATAGGTAACCATTGTCGCACGATCTTCGGACGCTTTACAACGAAAAAAAAACAGAATTCATCAGTTCTTCTTGTTTATGTTTTATTTTATTTTACTCGAGCTACTCGATCGTCGTTGTTTATTCGTGTCTTCTTCACTGCTTAATCGTTGACGTTCACCGGTTTCGGGCATCATTTACTTTGAATTTGGAAATTTTTTTTTATTATTATAAGTATCTTCGAACACCTACAAATACAAAGTACAAAATAAAATAAACAGCATTCATTCTCCACACGGTTCAGCAGGTCACTGATATCATGAGATGTTTGCGTCACGAAAAAAAAAGCACACACGGTTTAAGTTTAAAAGAGTGCTTGCGAATTTGTTTTTCTCTCCTTTCTCTGCTGTGTCTTATATAGATCTTATCAGTCGATATTATGTGTGTATGCGTGTGTGTGAATACATGCAGTCGATGCATGTGAGAAAAAAAAAGCGGAGTACGACCAAATATTAAAAAAACAACAGGTTTGGTGACATCATCAGCTCTGAGAGAACAGATAGATGTTTTCGTGCGTTGATAGCCTCTCCGAATAGATTGATTTTTCAAAACATGAGTTATAGATCAGGAGGATAAGTATGCACTTATCTTTCATACGAACGCAAAATGATGGATGATATTGCGCGTATGTCTTCGGACTACTTTACGCGAGAGAATGTTTCGAATCGATGGAATGAAATTCCACATAGTTTTTTTTTGCTTTTTTTCTTCTCGCAATGAAATATATTTCTATCAGTAATCTTTTTTTCTTTTTTGATGTATAAAATATATCAAATATAGATGTAAAAGAAAACGAGCGAGTTATTGTTCGCTTGGACAATCGGGTTGTTGATTTGGATGAGCTTGTTTAAAAGCTGGAAGTTGATTTAATCGTTCTTCGATTGCTGTCATTAGTGGATAAACACTAAGATCAACATTAAATCTGAAATTAGAAAATATCGAGAAAGATTTGTAATTGATTGTATAAAAGATCGAACTACCGTCGTGCATTGTAAAGTTGAGGTACGAGACAACAATCAGCCATTGAAACTTCATCACCAACACAGTAACGTCCGGCTGATTGTTCAAGTGCTTTTTCTACGGCTAAAACAACAATAATTATATCTCGTATTTTCGACAATTTTAAATCGGATTTATCTTACCATCAAGTCCTGCTTTTATGTAATCACGTGCCCAAGCAGCTTTCTTGTCATCACCAACACGTTTGAGTACGCTCAAATTTTGCAATGGCTTTAAAATCAAGATAGGCATTGCAATCTAATTATTTTTTGTAAACTTACTTGTATACCCGATGCAATTATCTCGCTAATCATACGAGCCTAGAATATCATCGAGTCCTTTCGAACTAATCGATGGATTTTTTTTGTTTTTGATTACTTGATATCGTTGAAAAAGATTTAGTGGTAAAAGATGCGGCTCATATTGATTCGTTTCTTCGATATATTCAATTATTGGAAGCTAAACACAAGAAAAAAAAGTCAAATAAATTCAATTTCATTGAAAAACAAATGTTTTCTACCGATTGTGTCAACGTTTTACCATCTATAACCAATACCTAAAATCAATTTAGATCTTTTTCGAAAAAGAACTATCAGATTCTTTTACATACTGGAACTTCAGCTTTTGGATTCAATTTCTTATGTTCCTCTGTTAACTAAAAATAATGAAAAATCGATCAAATCTAGCACTTTTCGTTTCTCGAACGTACTGTTTCACCTTTGAGTAGATTCACTGCATGTGTTGTGTATTCGATATTTTTCAAATTCAAAGCTAATCAAAAAAGATTTCATTGGAAGTTTTGTTTTCTGCTTACTCAAATTTCACTCACCAATTCGAACTCGATACGAACATGAACTTCGATAATACGAATACAATAATGCCTAAATACAAAAATCACCATTTTCTCAGTGCAAAATTCAAATTATTTGCATTACCTTTGTTGCAGAACTCGTCATTTTCGTTCTTTTCTTTTCAAAATAAATAAAATCTAGAGTAAGATCATAGATAAACACAAACGAACTGACCAGGTTTCACATTTCTTATCATCAAACAATGGAAAAATTCTTTGTTGTTGTTTTTTTATGGCCTATTTATTCTATCAGAAATTGTTTTCTTTTTTAAATAACGTTATAAATACAAACAAAAACAAACACACTTATTTAAATTAATATACAAATACAAAACGAGAAATTACTAAAAAAAAAGACAAAATAATTTGTTTTACATGATATTCGGTGCATAAATTTGAATATCATCTCTCAAATCATTTGATTGAAGTTTCAATTGATATTTAACAGCATTATTCAGTAATGCTGCAAAGTAAATGGCAATATCCGTTGATGAATCAGATCGATGTTCATTTTCATTCATATGAAATGATAATTTACTAAAATCTAACGGTTGTCCCGATGTTTTCAATTGTTCGAACAGAATTCGATGCATATTCGTTTGTAAATGACGAAAATCGGTTGTTGAACGTTGCCGTTTCGAATGAATACTAGGCGGTGTTGTTTGAATAACAATGTCGTTCACGGATTCAATTGATTTAGTTAAAATCGGATAAACATATTCGGGTGATAGTGGCCGAAGAAACTCTCGATTTGCTTCGAGTAATTTTTTCGATGACATTCGTTGTTTTTTAACTTGTTCGACAAGAAATGGAAACGGATATTCAATAGTTAATCGTCGTTTACGAGCGATTTTCGCTGGTGAATTTGTTTGTTCATCGATTTTCATTGGATTTTGCGTTTCATTTATAAATGCATTGACTTTACTCGAATCGAGATACGAATATTCATCGGAATTTTCTGTAAGAAGATGAACAGCATTGGTTAATATACTTGCATTACTCGATAGACTATTTGTACGTGAACGCATAGGCACAATTTGACTAGATTTCATGTCCGACATTGATGAAGGCGAAAGTACATTGACTGTAGAATCAAAATCTGAGAGTGTTTCGCTATTTGTTGTTGATAATGTTAGATGCATTTTTTCGTATAAATCACTTAACATTTGATTGTCATTGTGCATAGCTGAGAGAAAAAATTGATTGATCATAATCGGTCGAAATTCATCGTTACGATTCTTTCGTAACAATTTAGTTCGATCGTTGACAATCGATTTTTTTCGTTTGACAACGAGACGAATTTTTTTATTATTCGAGATTCGACGTTGAGAAAAATCATCTTCAGTATCGAGCTCTTCCGAATCATGTTCATCGTCGATTAAACGATTGAGATTTTCTGTATTCGAACGGAGAATTGATTGAGTTTTACGTGTTTCTGAATACAATGAATCGATACGTGCAGCATAGATTTTTGCTACAAAACAGGAACGAAAATCATTGAAATTCTTTTCTTTACTTTCACTTGTGATGATTTATATTACCTGATGTTTCGAGTGTTGTTCCAACGGATTGAAAATTATTCATATGATCATCTTCGAAACTTGTACCTTCGAATATCGCTGGTAAATAATCGATAAGAACAATATCGAATGCATTTTTGGGTCCGATTTTATTCGAACGAAACATTTGCAATGTTGATTCATGTAATTTAGTTAATTCTTCATCGTTCATCGGTTGATTATCGATTAAAACATCGGTATCAAGATTTATTGCCATCGCATGATTAGTATCCATTGAACAACAAAATGATGAAGGAAAAAAAACAAACAAATTGATTGAGATCAACATAAACAAATCCTATTGGTCAATCGCGTGATGTCGCTAGATATCGATTCATCTACAAAGATGTGTTCGGTTTTTTGTTTGTATTTATTTTTCTTTCGGAAAAAAATAAATAAATGTTTCGGTTACAATGAGAGGTTATATATCACAATGAGAAACTATATGTGAAGAAAAACACACAAAAACAGAAAATTCTAATACAACAAACAAACGAAAACATTGCACTGATGTCGATCGATGAGCATGTCTACACAATCGAACGAATTTGATCAGCTAATACTTTAACATTTTCATCTTGCAAAAATGTTCGATGATCACCGGGAATAACTAAGACTTTTACTGGATTTTCGCAAATCTACACAAAAAAAACAGAAATCATAAATGTATATAAATTGAAATCGATCGAGCCTTACAGTTGATAAGCCGTAATCGTTACCGATTGTTTGACTGTATTCGCTAGCTGTTTGTACACGAAATAATGTCGTTTGACAAGTGATTTTCTTTGATGGAACATATTTTTCTGCTAATAGTAATTTTGTATGAAAACGTTTAGCTATACGGATGATATTATCCGTGCCGAGATGAATCGTTTTATCGAGTAATTCAGCAGCTGATTGTAAACGTAATTCATATGATGAAAGATTAGCTAGATCAGTAAGAATCTTCTTTTGATCTAAATTCGGAATGAATTGTTGAAGAAATGCGTAGAGCTAAAAAAGAATCAAGAAATTTTTAACAAAATATCGAAGAAGAAGAAGACAAAACGTACGACAGCAGCTTCGGCATGTTTAGGTTCATTGAATTTAGTTCGATATTGTTTCGTATGTGTAGCTACATACGAATGGCTACCATCGAGTAGTAACAATTGAGCAATACCTGGAAGTTGTAATGCAATTTCAACGGCAATACATGCACCAAATGAATAACCACCGATTAAATATGGGCCTTTTGTTTGTGTTTCAACGATTTTTTTGATATAATAAGCAGCAATATCTTCGATAGATGTATTTGGCACATCATCGGTTGATTGAAGTCCAAAAACAGTGATAGGTAGATTTTGTGCAAGTTCACGTAACATTTCAACATGACCTTCGATTGGATGAATGAGAAATAGATGTTCGTATTTCTTTGCTTGCATTTTTTCGTTTAATAAAACTAAGAGATCTTTAGGTAACCATTGACTTAAATCAATAGTTTGAAACGAATTCGATAGTTTTCTTTCGGTGTTATTATTATTATTATTATTCGCTGCTGCTGCCGTTGCTGTTGTTGTTGTTGTTGTTGTTGCAGCAGTTGATGCTGAACCTGAATCAATTTCTCTGAGACGTTTGACTGTTAATTGCTGAATTTCTTTTGAATTTGCTAATGAAATTGAATATTTCTGTTCGAGTAATTGTTTGATTTCGACGCTACCCAATGAATCCAAACCTAGATCTGCTAATGTACTATCGGATGACATTGTACTTGCATCAGATATTCCGAGAATATTCGCAATAGTTTCGATTAAACTCGCTGATGAATCCGATGAATTCGAAGATTTTTGTAATTTTTCTGCGAGAACATACGATGAAACAACCGGTACATTTCGAGTTTGTTGTAGGAAATAATCGATTGTTTCTAAACATGAAACCATACGTTGTGGTAATGTACCACCAACGACCGTATCATTCGAACCAAGATTTTCAATAACCATGCCAACATCACCGATGGCACCCCATTGAATAGCTAGACCTGGTAGACCATCTTGTTGTCGTTGTTCACAAATACGTTCCATGGTTGAATTAGCATAACCATAATTTGTTTGACCAGCATTACCTCGTCCGCAACTAATCGATGAAAATACAACGAAATAATCGAGCGTTTTCGACGAATATTTTCGTGTAAATTCATCGAGATATTTCGTTCCATTGTATTTAATATCTACAACTTCATTAAATTGATCAACAGTTAAATTCTCGAATAGACCATCTTGTAAAACAGCAGCTAAATGAAAAACGCCACCAATTGGAAGTGAATTCTTAGCAATTAATTCTTCGCATTCTTTCGAATTGACAATATTCAATTTCGATATCGATATTTGTGCATCGAAGAACGTTCGTAGATAAGTTAGTTTTTTCAATTGATAACCCGTACGAATGCCACTTCTTGATAATAATACGAGATTTCGTGCGCCACGTTCAACTAACCATTCAGTCAATTCAAGACCGAAACCACCGAGACCACCCGTAATAATATATGTCTTATTGGCAGCAAACCATGTTTTTCGTAGAGCACGAACTTTTGGTTGTGTTTGTTCGGAAACTTTAATGACAACTTTGCCCATATGTTTACCTTGTGACATAAATCGAAAAGCTTGTTCGATTTCATTCGAATTGAAAACATTGCTTTGCAATGGTTGAACAACACCATTCTCGATACCTTGTTGAACAAGTTGATGAACACGTATCCATTCGTCGCTGGCATTTTCAAATAATGAATCAAGTAGAATACCGTGAAATGTCGTATTTTTCAAAAATACACTCATGCCTAATGGATTATTTTGTGATAGATCAAATTTACCGATTTCTAAGAATCGTCCATGTTGAGCAAGTAAACGAACGGATGCTTGTAGTTTATCTTCGGCTAATGAATTCAAAACAATATCAACACCTTTGCCTTTCGTAAGAAATCGAATTTGTTGTTCGAATGTTGTATCACGTGAATGTGCAATATGTTCATCATTTAGACGAGGAAATAATTTTTTCAAATATTCACGTTTATCATTCGAACTAACCGTTGTAAATACTTCACAATCATAACTAAATGCAATGGCTATAGCTGCCGTACCAACACCACCTGTACCAGCATGAATCAAAACTTTTTCGCCACGTTTCAATTGACCACGAACGACAAGTGCATAATAAGCTGTCGAATAGACAACAGGAATTGTCGATGCCTGTTCAAGTGACCAATTTTCTGGTACACGCCATGAATAACGTTTATCAATAGCAACTTGTGTGGCAAGACCTTTAGCTGATAGAAGACCCATGACACGTTCATTCGATGAATTGACACCGGCAAATTCAAGACCTAATAGACAGCCTTGCATTTTAAGATAACCAGGTATAGCTTCTGGACTTAATTTGCCCGTTGCTAACATAATATCTCGAAAGTTTAATGATGCATAATGCACAGTACAAGTATCATAATTTGGATCGTTGATATTTTCTTTTGGAATCACTGGTGATTGCAACCATGTCAACGATGATAAATCACCACGATTGAGAATATTAACATGTGCATTATCGGTTTCAAACCATGATGATTCATTTGATGTTGATAAATGTCGATGAACATACGAACCCCAAACTTGATTTCGATAGATATTTACAGTTAAATCTCGTTTTTTTAATGTCTGCCAAACATTATCATTAAGAATATTATCTGAACTTTGAATTTGTACAGCTCGAAGTATTTGTCCGCCGGGTTCACGTCGAAGACAATTGAAAAATCCCAATAGACCATTGTCAATTTGATTCGAAACTAACCAAACACGTTGTGATGTTGGATTAGCTAGGAGATTTTTGATTTGATCAAGCCATTGAAAATTCGTTTGATCTAAATTAACAATTGTATCATTGAGATTTTCATTCGATAGTTTTTTCCATAGTTGATAATTTGTTTTGTTTGCAATTAAAAGAAAATTTTCATTTTTTAATTGTTCATTATCAAGTTGAATTTCCGATGAAACAAGTAGAAAACCGTTCGTTTTAACCAGCGAACAAATCTTTTGCCAATCAGTATTTTCATTAGCAATAACTAAATCAACAGATGCTGTTAATGTTGAAAGATTGTCGACTAGAATTAATTTGCTATTATTGATTTCTTCAGCTGTTTGTGTTGTTACAAGTGTATATTCGACTGATTTAATTGATGGTTGTTGAGAATAGAAATTTGATATTTGTTCACTTAATTTATCATTACCAATTTGACAGAGAGATAATGTTGTTGTCAATGTATTTTCAAGTATTAAATATAAACATGTTTGTAATTGATCGACGGAATTTGTTTGTTGAAGATTTTCAAATGGTTCGAATAGATAGGATTCAAGAATCGTATTTTGTTGTTTATGTTTCTTTGATGTACCTGTACAATGTAAACCGAATAATTCGATACCACCTGAAAAACAAAGACTATTCCAATAGTCAACATAAACGGGACATGTCGATGTTTCAGTTGAGATCGATTGTAAATGTAATTTAGGATCGATACGTAATGAATCGATACGTGTTGGTAATTGTAAACCTTGTGATGGTATTAGATGTACTTGTAACATTGTATCAAGATAGGATATCCAATCATTATTCCAAGTTAATTCACCTGATGTACCATCGATTGTAATTTGTTTAATACCACGAAATACTCCTGAATATTCGTAACCACGAAGATTAAAATCTCGATAGATTTCATTTGTTTGTAAGAGATTTTCTTTTGAATTAAGAAGATTTTTTTTATGAAATTGTTGCATTGTTAATTGTTCACTAAGAGATATTTTTCCTGTAACAATAATTGTATTATTTTCAATGATTTCAAATGTACCATTAGTTGGTAGAATATTAACATAGAATGTCACTTTATTTTGTAATGAACAAATTGTAGCACGATGAATTTGTATTTGTTCGAAAAGTACGGGCATTTGTCGATAATCTTCATAATTATGTATACGAGCAAATGTTTTCCAAGCAAGAACTAAATAACCAGTTGCTGGAAATAAACAACGACCATCGATTTGATGACCAATGACAAGCGAATATTCGCTTGGTTCATTTAAATCAATTTCATGTTTAGCTTGTTGTACTGAACCCAATGATTGAGTAAACATTTCAAATGTAGGAATTTTCCATTGTTGTGAATGATCCCATTGTGATGCGATCAATGGTGAAATAAATGGTACATTAACAGGTACAGGATATTGAATAGTTTCATAATTTAACATAATATTAACATTAATACCTTCGTTATATAATTTACCAAGATTTGTATAGAAGTAATTGATATGATCGTGTGTACCACGTTTCATCAAATTTAAATGAACGCAATCGGTACTTAGTGATCGTTTGATAATAGCTAAAAGAAGACAATGCGGTGCTAATTCGAATGTAATTGCGTTTGATGGTATTTTTTGAAGAGCTTCTTGAAATAAAACTGGACTACAAAGATTATTGACATGATAATCAGGCGATGACGTCAATGCTAATGGTGTATTCCAACGTTCTTCAGGTACACTCGATGAAATCCAACGAGCTGAACGTTGTTTTGGTGGTTTACTAATAACATTTTCGAGACATTTTTTCAATAATGGTGCAATTTCCATCATATAATGAGAATGAAATGCAACTTGATTGCAAGCAACTTCTTTGGCGAAGATTTTCTTTTCTTTTAATTCTTCGACAAATTTTTCAATGCTTTCCTTCGGACCTGATACGGTAACGGTATCGATAGCGTTGTGACAAGCTGGTGAAATATCTGATGGACACATTTCTTTACATTCAGCCCATGTTAAACCAACGGCAGCCATACCACCTAAAAACACAGAATAATCAGATTTAGTTTCTTTTTTGTTCGTTTCGAATTACCTGCTGGTAGATTAGCTTCTTGAATACATTTGCCACGGAAATACGCAGCTAGAAGTGTTTCTTCAGCTGTAAAACAACCGTCAGCATAAGCACAACCTAATTCTCCGACACTATGTCCAACAATACCATCAGGTTCAATACCCATTGCTTTCAAACAATCGACTAATGCTATTTGAATAGCAGCAATACCAACGAAACTATTCACTGGCTTATCGAGATCGCTGGGTGTCGATGAGAGGATTAATTGAAATAGATCAATATCATATTTTTTCAATACAATAGCACTTTGTTCAATCGATTGACGAAAGAATTTCAATGTCATTAAATCACGACCCATGCCAGACCATTGTGTGCCCATGCCAGAGAATACAAACCAAATTGGTCGTCGTTCACTATTTGTTTTCTAAATCAATTTTTTTTTGTTTTTGTACATCAATCGAGAATTCAATTGAAAATAACGATTACTTTAATTGTTGTTGTTGTTTCCGATGAATTTAATAATGTAAAACCACGATATGGATGTGTATGAGATGGATGATAGGAATTTTCCGAAATCAATCCTTGTAATTCAATATTATTTTCAGATTGTTTTAAATGTTTGAGGATATTTTCACAGCCTTCAGCTGTACGTGCACATGCAAATGCAACACGAACATCTTTTCGTGATGAATTTTCATTCTCTTGTCGACTTGTATTAGCTTCAAGAACAGCATGAACATTGGCACCACCAAAACCAAATGAATTTATTGATAATAAATTATTTGGTAATCTAAATAAAGTTCATCAATCAATCAATTATTCAATAGAAATAACAAAATCTCACTTGGTTTTTTCTGTAACAACTTTCAAACGACCATCGGTTAAACCTGGTATATCGGTATTTGGTGCTTGAAAATGTAGATTAGCTAGAGAGGAAAAAGCAAAAAAAAACGTTTTTTTTTTGTTGTTGTTGAACAAGAGAATCTATTGTTAATCATACCAGGTAAATGACCATCTTGTATGGCGACGAGTAATTTTGCAAGTGCAGCTACACCTGAAGCTGGTTCTGGATGACCCATATTTGATTTCGTCGAACCGATTAATAATGGTTGTGTTCGTTTACTACAGAAAACTTGAGTTATTGAATTCATTTCTTGTGGATCACCAGCACGAGTTCCTGTTCCATGTGCTTCAACATATCCAATTTGATTTGGATCGAGATGAATTTCATCATAGATTGTTTCTAATAATTTCTTTTGCATATCACCACTTGGAAATGTAATACCATCTTTTTTCCAACCATCAGTATTTGTTTTCGAATGTAAAACAGTTGCATATAAACGTTTAGCATCTTGACGTTTTTGTATGAATACAGTTGCAACAGTTTCCGAACGAACATAACCTGTACCACTTGAATCAAATGCTCGACAAGCACCATCGGGTGAGAGCATTTGTAATTTAAGAAATTGTAATGATGTTTGAGGACGAAAGCAAAGATTGACACCGCCAACAATAGCTGCATCACATGCGCCACTACGAAGTGCATTGAGTGCACAATCAAGTGCTAAAAGACTGGATGAACAAGCTGTATCGACTGTAAATGATGGTCCTTTGAAATCAAAAAAATAACTTAAACGATTGGCAAACATCGATGTTGCACAGCCAGTCATACTGTAACCTTCTAATGTTTGTGGATCAGTTGAAAATGCAGTTTGTGCATCGGAACCACTGGCACCGATAAAAACACCTGTTTTTGTACCTTTTAATTTTGTTGGATTAATACCAGCATCGCAAATACTTTCATATGTAACTTCGAGTAGAAGACGTAATTGTGGATCCATATTATGTGCTTGTTTAGGATGAACATTGAAGAAAGCCGCATCGAAACGATCGACTTCCTTTAATTTACCATTTCGTGTTGGAAGACCGTATTGTCCCACTGGCCAACGACGATCGTCAGCTGTAACCATATCTATACCATTGAATAGATTCGATGCAAATTCATCGATTGAATTTGCTTCGGGAAATCGACCGCTAACACCAGTAATCACAAAATCATTATTGTCATTCGATGAATAATAACCATTTGTTTTTACACTATCACCGTTTGATAGAGACATATCACGTTTCTGTTTTCTATCTAAAAATTAGAAGAAAAAAAAACGACAATAGATTATTGAAATCGAAAAGTGTGTCAGCACATATTTAAATATGTACGTTTTCTGTAAATGTTTGTGTGTCTCTGGTTTTGTTTTATGTGTTTTTTCAGTTTAAATAATGTCCTTCGACGCCTTGGTGACGAGAGAAACAAAACGAGAGAAAAAAAATACGTAAACCAACGTGCAATACCACGATTCGAGGTCAAGAAATGCGTGATTCTTCTTTCTCTTTCTCGCTCGTTCGATAATGGTGTGTAAGGTAAACAAATTTCGTTTTTATCATTTCTAGCTATACTAAAAACACCATCGAACCATATGTTTTATCTAGTCATTTAATAGGACTCTCCATAACTTAACCGTATGGTTAGCTATCTTCAATCACGTCCCAGCTGTGTGCGCGCTTAACTAATACGACTGGTATCTATTGTCATTTCAGTACGTTTTTCGATTCGTGATTGTCGAAAAACAAATGTAAAGGTATCTGCGCTCGACTTGATAAAAGTCACATCGTATGATAACGGAAAGCGTCCTTTAGTCACCGAAAGTGTTCGAATAACCTCAAAACTGAGTAAAAAATGACATATTTATTATTCGAGATTATATTCAAGAAAAAATAATAACAATAATAAAAAATCTAGAATTTTCACCATCATTGAAATTGTTTCAGCATTGCTGACAAACCAGCTGTACCTCCTAATAAAAATCGTTTGTGTTTTCTTTCCAATTTTTACAAATAAATCCGTTTTTTATAACTTACCCACTTGATTTATTATTCGTGGATCTAACCGTCTAGCGAGTTCATTAACTGTTGTATTTGAATTACCTCGATTATTTGCAAAGCCTGGTCTACTACATACATTTGCTACCTGTGAGATTTGGGAATATTGTTTTAACAAGTCTTGAACTTCACGAACTGACACACCGGCACCACGAGCTACTCGATTATAGCGATTCGATTGTTTAGCAAATAATTTCACTGCATCAGAATGATCTAATTCTTAAAAAGACAGAAAATAAAAGCTAATCTTTTTGACGAGAATGCTCATACCACTATCAGTCATACTATCCATGATGCACATCATCTTTTTTAAACGTATTTGTGATATTCGTTCATCATTTTTCGATAATAGATCAGTACCAACTCCTGGTATCATTGACTAATAAATAAACAGACATACACATACTCACGTTTTTCTTTTGTTATTTCGATTTTAACCTACCATTATATGTCCTATTGAACCCATTTTCATGACACCTTGAAATTGTTCATACATATCACGCAGCGTAAATTTTCCTTGTTTCAATCGTTCGATTGTATCAGATTTTGGATTAATAACTTCTTCTTGTATCATTTTCTGTAGTCCAACATGATCACCATCTCCTTCATACGTAAAATATGATCAATCTCAATGATTAACAAGCAAAGCACATACCTAATAATTTACTAACAAATGATCGTGCTTCAAATACTTCGAAATCAACAAGATGTTCACCAGTACCAAGATATATAATTGGACTTTGAGTAGTTGCCACACTAGAAAGAGTCAAAATCCAATGTTCGAACTCGATTCAAATCGAACAACTACTTACGCAGATAATGCTCCACCACCTTTAGCACCACTATCCATTTTGGTAATGATCACAGAACCAATATCAACCGTTGATTTGAATGCTTTTGCCTATTGATGAATCAAAAATAAACAATTCAAAAAAAAATACGTATTTTTTTGCCAACCTGTAATTCACAAGCTTGACCAATACTTGCATTCAGAACAAAAATAATATTATCCGGTTTCTACAAACAAAAAAAAACCAACAATTCAAATCGATAAAAAAAAGAAGCTAATCATCTTGTACAATTTCATTGCATAATTGAAGCATCTCTTCGAACAACGCTTGTTCTTGAGCATGTCGACCACTTGTATCCACAATAATTAACTCATAATTTTCCTTTCGAAATATGTCAACACCTTCCTTAGCGACGACTAATGGGTCACTTTCCATTGGATTACCGAAGAATGGTATGCGTGCTTTGAATGCATTTTGTTGTAATTGATCAAATGCACCAGCACGATATGTATCGGCACAAACTAATGCTGTTTTCCAGCCACGTTTCATATAGTAATATGCATACTAAAGATTGAAATAAAGATTTATTTGAATCGGAGAAATATTTCGAACGTACTTTTGTACAAGTCGTTGTTTTTCCATTGCCTTGTAAACCGACGAACATAACGATATTTGTTCGTTTTTGTACTGGTTCCCATTTTTTGACACCTGGATCAAGAAGCTAAATATCAATTCTCGAAAAAAAAGAAGAATTCATAAAGAAAATAAATCCTACTCGAATTAATTCTTGACGAACACTCAATTTAATCAATTGTCGTTTATTGAAACCAATAGCTTTTTGATTTGAAATAATATTTTGTCTAAATAACAAAAAAATAACGAATATACTTCATAAATGAATCTTTGTGTGTCATAGATCTCACCTGACATTTTCACGTAATTGTTTAACTAGATGAATATTTACATCTGCTTCGATCAAAGCTCGACAAATATCAGATAATGTTCGTTCGATGATTTCTTCATTGACGATTGTCTCGTTTCTCAAACGATTGAACGCCGTCGAAAGACTACGACTGAGATTTCCAAGAACCATTGGTAAACTTCATGTTGACGCCAATTTATCAAAGCAAATATATACATAACTGAGTGTCCATTTTTACGTGTCAAATATGACGAAACGTCATTTAAACATGAATTTATTACGAACTAGCCAATCATCAATAACTTTTTTTTAAAATCAAATTATTCAATTTAACTTTAATTTTAGTTAACATTGAGCTTAGTTTTGGGAAATGAAGTGCGTAAATCAAAACCAAAATGTCTGTTATTCTGTAAAATAGAAAACCAATCATAGTCCTAGTCCATGTTTTACAAACATCCAAAAGTTCTGTTCTGTTCTCTTTGCTACTGCAAAACATCAGTACAGAGGAGCCATGATGCTCATCATGAAATTAAAAAAACGCCAAATTTTTTTACACTTATAGTGTTGATGTAGTAGTACTTAATATAAATTGAAAACCACGGTCTAAATTAGAATGATGACAACAACTGATAATGCAGCTGTCAAAAACGATTAACCTGTACAAACTTTCGCACACTCGAACGTCCTTTACGAGCACAAATCACTTAAAGAAAAAAACGAATCATGGGAGTTTTTTTCCTTATCTAAATCGATTTTTATTGTAGAGTTTATAATGTTTTCAAAAAAAAACTATAAATTCATAAATCAACCGAAATATTTGTATACACAATGACTACTTTCTCTGTCCTTGATTTTTATAAGCGCAGTACATTTTCTCAAAATATGTCAATACTCGAGAAAAGCATCGAACTGAAACGTGCTCGATTGTACTTCATTTGCAAATAACCTCTCCGAGCGCAAAGTACGTATGAGTATGAACCGTATATTTTCGATCAATAAAACGTAGTAGAATCGTTCGTTTGCTTTCAGGTAAGAAAGTGTGCATCGTTTGTTAATGCGTAACTAGTCATGTGTAAATAACGACTGTATTATTTAACGAACAGAAATAAATACGAAAACAGAAGGAAAACAAAAATACAGACACGAGTATCAAGTCACTGCAAAATCAGAGAATCCGAATAATAGACACAAAATGAGTTCTATTGAAAAAGAAGAAAAAGCAACAGCCAATGGGATTAATTATGATACAAAAGAGTAAGTTAGTTGTATTGATTTGAATGAAGTAGGTTTTTTTGTATCTTTGATAGTGTGACTGTTACATCAGCTGATAATGATGATGATGATAACCCGAAAGGACAAGGTTTCTTTGGAAAATTACGTTCGAAAAAGAAAAAGAAAGAACCTGCTAAAGCTGTTAGTCTTGCTAGTCTAGTAAGCGATTAAAATCAATGATTTTCTTTGATTTCAAGAAATCGATTTGTCTATTCATTGCAGTTTCGTTATGCAACATCCCTTGATATTGTACTAATTTTTATTGGTATGATAGGAGGTATCGCCCATGGTGTTTTAATGCCAATGATGATTCTCGTCTTTGGTGATGTCCTCAATTCGTTTACAGATCGAACAAGAGATATATGTACTGCAAATTTTACTGAATTATCTATAAATTATTGTCCTCCGGGTTACAATTTAACTGCATCGAATTTTTTTAGCTCACTTGAGTAAGAATATGAAAAGAAATTATTTATTGAAAGCAACTATCGATTTTTAGAATATGTAATTTTACTGAAGGAGCATCGATAGATTTCGGAAGTATCATTGTCAAACAAGTCAATTATTTAGTTGCAATCGGTTGTGTTAGTATTGTTTTGGGTTATATTCAAGTTGCTTTTTGGAGTATGCCTGCTGAACGACAAACAAGAGCAATACGACAGAATCTTTTTCGTGCCATACTTCGAAAAGAAATTACCTATTTTGATACGCATAAAACAGGCGAATTAAATACAAAGTTAACCGATGATGTTGATAAGATTCACGACGGAATTGGAGATAAACTTGGTTCAACATCACAACTTCTTGCATCGTGTATTACTGGTTTAATACTTGGTTAGTTAAGAAAATGATTTTTCAATTTACTGTTCATTTGCAATTATTATTTAGGTTTTGTTAAAGGATGGAAATTAACATTAGTTGTTTTATCATTGTCACCTGTATTGTTCATGTCAGCTGTTCTATTTTCTCAAGTTTGTTGAAAATTTCTATTTAAAAATAATCGAATTTTATTTAGCTTGCATCGAGTTTAACAGCTATGGAATTGAAAGCATACGGAAAAGCGGGAGCAGTTGCAGAAGAAGTTTTTAGTTCGATTCGAACTGTTCTATGTTATAACGGGCAAACACGGGAAGAAAATCGGTTTGTTCATCACGTTTGACAATTAACTTAGATAAATATATATTTTTTTCTCTTCAGATATGAAAAATTTCTTAATGATGCTCGAAAAAGCGGTATTAAAAAAGGTGCTGTCAATGGTATTACTATGGGTATGGTGTGGTTTCTTATCTATTGTGCTTATGCCTTAGGTATTTCATTTATATATTTATACTTCATTATTCGAATACATTTTTTTTTTCGTTTATTCATAGGTTTTTGGTATGGAGCTAAACTAATTCGAGAGGAAAATTACAATATTGGTAATGTTATCATTGTAAGTTGAATATGAATATTATTTTTAAGAAAAGCTAATCATTTAGGTCTTTTTTTCAATTATTATCGCTATATTTAATCTTGGCCAAGCAAGTCCACATTTTCAAGCATTAACTCAAGCACGTGCTGCTGCTTACATTGTTTGGGAGGTCATTGACACTGTAAGTCATTCCTCGATAGTTGTGAACAGTTTTGATGTCTGTTAAACACTTCTTTTTCTTATTTAGCCATCAAAAATTATTAGTGATTCTGAAACAGGTGTGAAAAAAGATGGTCTCATAGGTGATATTGAATTTAAAGACGTTCACTTTTCATATCCATCTCGACCTGGTGTCAAAATTCTCAATGGATTATCATTTAACGCAAAACGTGGTGAAACAATTGCACTTGTTGGTTCATCAGGCTCGGGCAAATCAACTTGTGTACAATTAATACAACGTTTCTATGATGCCGATCAAGGTTCAGTAATTATCGATGGACAATTAGTAACAGAATATAATTTGAGATGGTTAAGAGAACATATTGGTGTTGTTAGTCAAGAACCAATTCTATTTCAAGCAACAATTCGAGAGAATATTCTTTTCGGACGAGAATCAGCAACGGATCCTGAAATTCATGAAGCAGCTAAAATGGCCAATGCACATGATTTTATTATGACTTTACCAGATGTAAGCTAGAAGATAATAGATAAATATAGATTTTAATTTGATTTTTTTTCTTCAAACAAAAAAAAAGAAATATGAAACACGTGTTGGAGAACGTGGTGCAGCATTATCAGGTGGTCAAAAACAACGTATTGGTATGTCATTTAATAATAATAACCCAATTATGATTTTTGTTGAACATTCTCTTTTTATCAGCCATTGCTCGAGCATTGATCCGTGATCCAAAAATTCTACTTCTTGACGAAGGTAAATTCTATCTGCTAATTTCTCTTCTAATTTTCACTATATTCTATCTCTCTAGCTACCAGTGCACTCGATAATGAAAGTGAAAAAATCGTTCAAGAAGCATTAGATCGTGCTGCTGAAGGTGGATTTACTTTTAGGAAAATATTCTACATATACGTTATTCATTTTGTTAATAATAGGTCGAACAACCTTGGTCATTGCTCATCGTTTATCAACAATTCGAAATGCCGATAAAATCATTGTCATGCACAAAGGTGAAGTTGTTGAAGTTGGTAATCATGATTCATTGATGCGTGCTGAAGGCATGTATCATAATCTTGTTGAACAACAAAATTTACGACAAGCTGAAGAAGAAGAAAAATTTGCTTTCGAACGACAGGAAAGTGTTGGCCTAGTTGTAGCTCATCAGAACAGTGAAAATCATTTGGATGCTTCATTTGCACGACATCGTTCGTCAACAGTTGTCAGTTTGACACCGTCGGTTATGGCGGCTTTGTATGGAAAAAATAATAATACAGCAACGAACAATGAAACTGATGATGATGATAAGAAAAAGAAAAAAGTATAAATTAAAAATTCGTAGTTCATTCGAAATAAATTTCTGTCTTTTCTTTTTTGTTTTAAATTAGGAGAAAAAACCAAATGCTGCACTGAAAATGTTAGCTATGAACAAACCTGAATGGTTATTTATTGTAATTGGATGTGTTGCTTGTATAATCAATGGCGGTATTCAACCGGTTTTTGGTATTATTCTTAGTAAATTAACAGCAGTCTTTCAAGAATGTGATCCTGAAGTTCAAAAAGATCGAGTTTTACTCTACATTCTTCTTTTCATTGGCTTTGGTATTCTAATATTGGTTGCTACGTTTCTTCAAGTAGAAATTCTGAATTTATTTTCAAAGAGCTACATACATATATTCATTTTCAGGGCTTTCTTTTTGCTGTATCCGGTGAAGCTTTAACGAAACGTTTACGTTCACAAGCATTTCGTGCACTTCTCGGTCAAGAAATAGCATATTTTGATAATCCAAAAAATAATACCGGTGCTTTATGTACACGTTTAGCCACGGAAGCATCGGCTGTTCAAGGTGCAACCGGTATTCGTATTGGTACAACGTTTCAAAATTTAGCTTCACTTGGCACTGGCATTATTGTCAGTTTTGTTTTCTCGTGGCAATTGACATTACTTGTTCTTGCTTTTGTACCATTTATGGTTGCTGGAGGATTTTTACAAAGTCGATTGATGACGGGATTTGCAAGTAAAGATAAGGACATGTTTGAAGATGCTGGCAAAGTATAAGAAAATTGAGTTCTAGGAAAAATAATGAAAGAGTTATTCATTTAGATAACAGTTGAATCAATACAAAATATTCGAACAGTTGTACAACTAACAAAAGAAGATTATTTCTATGAAGAATATTGTCGATTGATTAATGTTCCATATCGGTAATTACAAATGAATTATACTAGATCTTTATTTTTTGTTATATTTTAGTTCATCGATAAAACGAGGACATTTATTGGGCATATTTTTTGCTTTAACAAATTCCGTTATGTTCTTCAGTTTGGCTGCCTTGTTTCGATTAGGTGCATTTTTAGTTGCACAAGATTCAATTACGTTCGAAGATGTACTATTGTAAGTTCTAATTAAATTTTTCTTTTGTTGCAATTACATAAATTCATTTTTAGATGTTTTAACTGTATTATTTTCGGTGCACAAAGTGTCGGTCAAACAGCATCGATGTAATCGATTGATATTCAAATATTTGAAATCAACTAAAAGATTTCTCGCTTTTTTTCAGGTCACCCGATTATGCAAAAGCTGTTGAAGCAGCAGAAAAAATTTTAGAATTATTAAATCGAAAGCCAATAATTAATAATCGATCAAGTGACGGTGAAGAAATCGTAAGTCAATTCGATCGATTGATATGATCTGTTTTGATTGATTTTACCAAAAGGCGAATTTCCGAGGAGAATTGGAATTCGATGGTGTTCATTTTATTTATCCGAATCGACCAGAAGCAATTATTTTGAGAAATTTTAAATTAAAAATTAAAGCAGGTCAACAAGTTGCACTCGTTGGTAAGAATTGATCGTTATGAATTCAATTGAAATCGAATTTTTGCGAATAGGTGCATCTGGTTGTGGAAAATCGACAACAATTCAATTAATCGAGCGATTCTATGATGCAAATGTTGGTCAATTAGTAAGAGAAAATACTTTGATTTTCATTTTGTCGATCATATGTTTCTTAATAGTACGCCGATTCGAAAGATGTGCGTAGTTTGAATCTTCAATGGTATCGATCACAACGTATGTTTTCCCATTTTTCTTAGTTCTTAGTGTGAAATAGAATTATTTTTGATTTAGTTGGTCTTGTTTCACAAGAACCAATTCTCTTCGATATGTCAATTCGAGAAAATATAGCCTATGGTGATAATAGTCGAGATGATATAGCTATCGAAGAAATTATTGAAGCAGCTAAAAGTGCAAATATACATGATTTCATTCAAACATTGCCCAATGTAATTTCTATAGTTAACTTTATTTGAAAAGAAAACGACAAGTATTGTTTAGGGATACGAAACAAATTGTGGAGCAAAAGGTACACAACTATCCGGTGGACAAAAACAACGAATTGGTATGAGAAAACAAGAATTTTTGAAGAAAATTATTTGTTCTTTTTAAGCAATTGCTCGAGCATTGATACGAAATCCAAAGGTTTTATTACTTGACGAAGGTAAGATTTCAACAACAACAACAACAACAAAAAATAATATAACATGCTTATTGTTTAGCTACAAGTGCTTTGGATAGTGAAAGTGAAAAAGTCGTTCAAGAAGCATTAGATCGTGCTCAACAAAATCGAACATCAATCACCATTGCTCATCGTTTATCAACTATACAAAATGCTGATGTCATCTGTGTTCTACATAATGGAGTGGTCGTTGAAAGTGGTACTCATCAAGAATTACTTGCTTTACGTGGACGTTACTATCGATTAGCACTTGGCAAATTGAAATAAACATATAGTATTTATCTGTATTCAAGACTATGAAGAAAAGAAAACTAAATAAATATCTTTATACGTATATGTGTAGATATTTCTTAAGACAATGTATTATTGAAAAATGATAGAATATTTTCCATGAAAAAATCTTTGTTTGGCTTATGTGGAGTGTCTTGATGACGTGTATGCGATGTAAATGTGTGTAATTTTCCTTGTTCGAATAGAGTTCGTAGACCAATTAAATCTTCAGTAAATTGTCGAGATGAATTCCAAGTTTCGATCGCTAATGATTCGTTATAATAACCTCGAAATAGACCTGATTCTCTTGGCGTTATAACTTCATCAATATCCGAATAAGTCATAACAAAAGCATTTAATTTTAACATATTATTTCGATATGTTTCATTACGTACTGCACGTTCATTATTAATATCAGGCAGAAAATGACAATGTTCATAATATTTATCTAATTGTGTTGGATCACGCCAATAATTTGCAATGCCAACTTCATTTTGTACACTTTCTTCATACGCATATTTCGTAATTAATTCTCGATAGTGTGCAGGTATTTTAAGAAGATAGGGTATGCCAAATACTCCTTGATGATTACCACTGAGTGTAATATAATTATACACAGGTAATGAACAACGTTCAAGAGCACCTCGAGTAATGAGACTTCCTTGAGAAAAGCCAAGCATATTAAAACCTTGTTGAAGTCGACTATCATTGTGTACTTTTTGACAAAAATGTTCGACTTGTTTATCCAATGGCCATATCAATGAATCTTCGACACCATTACCAATTTCAATTGAAACAACATAAATATCAGGAAATGCTGTTTTAAGCCAACCAGCAAGTTCATCCATGTCCGACGCTTTTGCAATGATGCCATGCATTAAAACAGCTGGCCGATAGTTTATGCTTTGAATTGAACAAAAACATAGAGCAAAAAGAAAGAAACAAAAGCCAAAACAAGACATAGTGTTTCTGTTTTTGTTTGAAAATAATCAAAGACAATGAATATGAATGACTTTTTTTCTCTCTCCCGATTAGATATGATCGATAGACACCTGTTGATTCTCACACACGAAATGCAGAATATCAATGATAAAAAAAATACTTTATTTATTCCATCGAAGGTTAGAAAATGGTACACGAATATGTAAAAGCATAAGAATCAATCAAATATCTTCTTGATGATTTATTGATTTTCTATTGTGTAATATTAAATACGATAATTTAAATGCCCATAGAACACTAATTACTTGAAAAACAACTCCAGTAAGATAGAAATAAAGTGGAATAATTGTCAAGTGAATTTCTAAAGTTTCATTCGGAAATTCTGTTGTTAAAATTACAAATCGAATGGTTTCATAAACAATAAAAACACATGTACACATTATATTAATCGTACCTAACCAAGCAAACTAAACAAGAGAGAAAGTTTATGAAAATCGAAATGTAATTCCTACTATGAATAGACCATTATCATAAAATCTTTCAGTTACAAACATTCCACTAGCAAAAAGAAATGTCCAATAAATAATAACAATCAATTCTGCGATATTCGTTCGATATTGTAATGATAATGAACAGATTATAAACATAAAACATAGAAAACAGATCAACTATTCGATAGAAAATAGATCAATAATTTCCTAGAAATCAAAAAGTTTCCTTACAAGTTTAAATGAAAGACAAAACAGAAGAGTTCGTTGAATTTTTTTAATTTCCGGTAAACGATTCAAGACAATTGCTTCATTTTCGAGAGAATATCCACCGAGAATCAACATTTGCGTAATAATTAAGCTAGAAAAATAATTCTTTGCCTGGAAAATGTCGAGATAACACTACTATTTCAAGTTGTCAACAAGTACAATAATTGAGTGATGATGAGATAGGAAAAATATATAGGTCAATCAAAGCAAAAACTTTATTTATTTCATGTTTAAACAAACTGACTAAAGATTAACATGGAAAACAAATTTGAATTTTAGACAACATCATAACGAGCATACTAAAGCAATTTATGTGTAAAGAAATGATTCTTGTTTATTTATGAAATTGATTTTCTGTTATTAATGTTGACAATTGATTAGTCATACGAATTGTATATGCCTAGAAAGTAAAATGAATTTTAAAAGAGAGAAAGAAAACCGATAATGTTAATTTACTGGTAAAAATGCAATGAAACACACGGCCCATTGATAACCCATAACAAAAATTATTGTTGAAGCAATGCTTGTTGTATATTTTTTCATAGCAGTTGGAACAATAACAAAAATTAAAAGAGTGCCACACACTATTATTATATTCAGCATAATCAATTTAGAAAACTAGAAATGAAAACAAAACAGATGAATTCGAAATAGAAATCAATTGATTAAACATACGATGAGTAAACCTTTGACGTGATATCGATCAGCTATAACCATTCCAATGAGAAAACATACGCTTGATAATAATGGTAAAAATCGAATTATTGGATGGTAAGATTCAAGTCCAATTGAATAATTGAATGCATAAGTAAAAGCGAAGAAAATACTGATTAATAACGAAATAGTCTACAAATGATTGAAATAAAGATTTTTTTTACTAGATGGAAAAAAAATTCCAACATACAAATTGAATGCTTGTTAAAATTAAAACCTTTGTTCGTGTTGAATTGATTCGACTTAATTGAGAATTTGTTGATGAGTGGTCTGTCCCATCCGGAATATGAATATGAACATTTTTTTCATCGGAGAGCGGCGTGTATGTCATTGTTTCCAACTTTAAAGCAGTGTTCTGAAAGAATATTGAATCGATTCAAATAACACTTCTTTCTTTCCTTCAACTCACGCGTCAAGAGACACCTTTTAGACTTTTTTAAATACTACGCACTACTCTTCAGTCGTCGGAGAGCTTTCTCTATCTAGCCTTGAAATTTTTTGTATCAAACCTCTTGACAGAAAAAAAAGAATTAAATGACCCCTTCTGTTTTATGCCCTCTGTGATAATAAAACTATTCGTAGAAATCCTATATTTATTTCTAAAAAAAATATTCCTAAAGTATAAAGAAAAATAAATCGATTAAAAATGTTAGGCGGACAAAACACTCGAAATTGATTAATTAGAACAAAACACACAAATGAATCGAATGAAAATGAAAGTTAATCTTTTCGCGCGCGTGCACGTGATCGTCGAGTAATTGTTGTTTCTTGATCTTCCTCAGTTTTTGTTTCTCCTTGTTCATCTTCAGCTTCATCAGCTTCCTCCTCCTCTTCCTCATCATCATCATCATCTGATATTTCATCAATTTTCTTTTTCGATCGACTCGAACGTTTCATTGTTTGCGGTTCTCGTAAAATATAATAAGCTAATAATAAAATAATGATAATTAAAAGCACAATAATGATATAGAGTACTAATAGCCATGGGTTTCGTTTTAAATCTTTACTAGCTGAATCAATGAAATTTTGAAAGGCTGATTTTGGTTTTGATGATGCAGTTGCAGATCGTCCTTCGAGAATTGATTTTTGATCCCACAATTGATCAGCATAATCCTCAGCAATGCTTGGATCGGATGTAATAAGAAAATTATCGAAAACCATGCCATCATTTAATGACCAGAGTTCTAATGATAAACTACCGATTGGTGTTAGTTGATACGGATCAGCTTCTTCGAAATAATATGGATTCGGAACTTTTCGTGGTTCGTATTTGCCCTTGATAAGAAAACAAGTAGGAAAGTGTTGATTTTATTCAGAAAGAAAGATAGTTGATTGAATATACTCGATAATTTGGATTTTTAATCATGGGTGGTGACCAAGGACCACGATATGCCGGATTAGGAGCAAGTGGTGCTTTCCATGGACCACAGCCAGGTGCTTTCTGACAAATTGGATTGTCGATTATTGGTGCTTGCCAAGTGCCATCTTTAGCATCATTCCTATTACATTCAAACACAAAAATCAAAATATCAAACAACAATCAAAATTGAATTTATTACCAATTTTCAGGTTTTTTTGCATTCGGATCGGGAATACGTTGAGGTTCTAAAAATTATATAATTTTACCAATTCAATTGGTTCTCGTTATCTTACCATGTTCTAACCATCCATTCGGTATTTTAATAAGTGGATCAGGGATTTCTCTCGGCGCTGTTTCATCCCAGTCTGAAAATCAAACAAAATGAAGCCGAAATAATTCTTCTTCTCAAAGGTTTCCTATTCGTCTGTCTTAATTTAAAATTTAATCAATTTTTTTTTACATACCCGCCGGTTTCTTTGCATGTATATCAACAATTCTAAACAGACAAATTCAATAATAATCAAATTTAAATTCATTTATTCGTTTGTTTATTACTCTTCTCGATCATCCCAATGGTCAGGCTTTCGATCGTTTTCATCATCGATTTCTTTCGATGGAATAATCGTCGGTTCGAGATCGGTCAATAAATTACCCGAATTGATTACTTTATGATCAATAAGCATTTTAAATGTATTATCACTCGATAGAACTAAATCAAATAGAAAACAATTCAGTGAAAATAAACAATTTTGTAATCGAATTACTTAATGTAAATAAATGCGAACGTTTATCAGTAAAATAAGTTTCTATTGATTCGGAAGGTTTCTTTGCATGATGTTCAGTATAATTGCCCGAAATCGGATTACGAAAACGAATGATAAAATGATATTTATTCTCTGCACTACATTTATCCGGACCGAACATGATTGTATATGGAGTTTTATCGGTAATTTGTTTCTGCAAAATAAACAAAACGATATCAAACAATCGAAAGAATGATTTTCTCGAACCAAATCCGGATGTTTATCTTCATAGGAAAGTAGTTTAATATAAGCTCCACCACATTCTAAACCATTGAGAAATTTGACTTCATATTGAATGACAAGTGTTTTTTCGGTGAAATCGAATGGTTTGTCGAGATTGGCAGTGATTGCATGATGTTTTTCTTTGGTCTATAAAGAACACAATTCTTTGTCCTAATCTTTCTCTCTCGATAATTAAGTCTTTACTTTTAATACTAAAGCATAGTTATCTTTGTAAACTGATGATTCAGGTACTTCGATAGACCATTGTCCATCGTATTTGGCATATTGAGCATCGACTCCGTCTTTTTTCGCTTGCGATCTCACCCAATATGGCCAAGTTTTACGATTTTGAAATTGTTCATTGAAATAAATCTTTGTTGATGTTGATTTAAATATTGGAACACTAGTTCGATTATCTTTGGGTGTAATTTTTTCAGTTACTTTAACTTTATCACCATTGATTGATTTGATGATGAGAGAAAATACAATGAGAATACAAATACAACGCATGAAGACTTAGAATTTGTGCGTTGATTAGAAATCCGAAAAGAAAATGAATTAAAACAAAGAGAACGCGAGAGCTTTTATATTTGACAGAATTGAGTATTTCTCTTTTTTTTTCGTTCGTTCCGAATTTCTTGGAAATCATTGATTGGTTCATTGAAATTTTTAGAATTTATGTTTTCAAAATCAAATTCGCTCACAAAATCATTCGAAGATAATTTCAACTTCTTTTTCCGAAATTAATTCGAAATAATGATAAATTTTTCTTTTCTGCAAAAAAATCCGTATTGGTAAATAATCGACCAATAGGAAAATTCTCTGTCATCATTATCGAGCGATGGTCTATTAGAACAACACATCACACATATTTATTTATTTATTTTTGATTGAATTTTGATGAATGTGATTAATTTACTAAGATTATCAAATTCGAAATACCTTGAGAACAACATACGTAATCATTTAACCTCTTTTAATTAAACTCTCAAGAAAAAAAAAGAGACAGACCGATAAAATTGAAAAACGTGCAACAAAGAGTTTTGTTCTTTTCCTCCTCTTTCTCTTTCTTTTTATTATAACATACAAACGACTTTGTCACCGCTAGACTACCTCGTAGACCAATTTCTTTTTTTTTTCTTTTTTGTTCTTCTGTCTCGTTCGGTTAAATTTGAACATTCAAGTTGTTCACATCGTGAATTTTTTTTCTTTCTTTACAACCTATCTTTGTCCTTACATAACTGTCTCATACGTGATTTCATCACTGATTTCTTACTGGTCTACGCATAGATATCCTCGTTTTCTATCGATCTAATATCAATGATAAACTAATCGGTTTTTTTTTCTCCTTTAGTTGTCTTAAGTGTTGAATTAGAAAAGAAGAAAATGAAACTTGGCTATGATGCGTAACTTTTGTCTTATTTGATAACTCATCGATTCGATTCATTCAAACAAAACGACAACAATCTTTACTTCTTTGTCTATCTTATTCAATTAGATTATGTTGTTCGATATATTAATAGCTGCTTCGGATGTGGTCGAAACACAGCCAGTCGATTATCATCAAAGTCATTGGTAATTAAAAATTGAATTAAAATTTCAATTCGCAACGAAACTTTGTTTCGTTTAGGAAACGTGGTGTATTTGCAATTATTGATTCGTCACATTTATCAACATTTATCATTGCTTTAGTTTTGATTATCTACGGAAGTTTTCGGTAAAGTTCTTGTGTTTCGATTGCAAATCATAAAGTACGAAAGACTTTTTTCTTCTTCTTCTTCCTCTCAGTGCATTAGATCAAGATAAATCGAAAGATAGTTTATCTTCGTATAAACTCCTTTCAGAACCAATGAATTTAGAACCAACATCAGCACCACATTCCCATGTCATTGAAACAATTCACGCAATTGCATTACCACTTGGCGCATCGTTCTCATTGATTATTATGTTTTTCTTTTTCGATTCACTTCAAACAGTTTTTATTATTTGTACAGCTAGTAAATATCGTCATTTGAAGAACAAAAAAATAATCAGAAATCAATATCAATCGATTTTGATTTAGTTTTGGCAACGATGGGCTTTGCATATCTTCTAACACCATGCTGTCAAATGATGCTTCGTCCTTGTTCAGATAATACGAAGTATTTTGATTCTGTTTGATTTTGATTGCATAATTTTTCGATTCGTTCATTAGAATCTCGTTGGGTCTTTTCGGTCGTTATACTTCAGCTGAAATCATGGCTTTTGCAATATCGATTTTACTTGTACTCATTTGGATAATCACAGGTCATTGGTTATTCATGGATGGTAAACTTATTGAAGTTTTCCTTCATAATTTTTGCGTTCTTTTTCCCGTTTAGTTATCGCAACTGGTCTATGCATATCGTTTATTGCACTTGTTCGATTGCCAAATTTGAAAGTTTCAGCTTTGTTATTGTTAGGCTTAGTCATATACGATGTATTTTGGGTATATTTTTCTCATTATATCTTCACAACAAATGTGATGATTCGTGTAGCAACACGTGAAGCAGAAAATCCCGTAAAAATCAGCCAAATTTTCGAAATTTTTAAGTTTAATCGATTGTTTTCAGTTGACATCAATTGCAAAAAAATTCAATTTCAATCGATATCGTGCTCCGAAATTATCTCTACCAGGAAAAATTGTTTTTCCGAGGTAAAAAAAAAAGATTTCAAATTAACGAACAAAACAAACCTTTTTTGTTCGTAGTATGCAACAAAACGGTCGATTTTCTCTACTTGGTCTTGGCGATATCATCATGCCGGGCCTTGTTCTTTGTTTTGTCTTGCGTTTCGAATCACGAAAACGTTCGAATCATTTCTATAATAACGATTCCGTTCTATTCATTCATCGATTAACATATTTTCAATGTTGTTTATTTGGCTATTGTGCAGGTAGATCAACGGTTGTGATTTTTAGATTAAAAAAAAACATGTTTTATTTTTTCGTTTAGGTTTAGTTGCAGCTACAATCTCATCTGAAGTATTCAAATGTGCTCAACCAGCGCTTCTATTTCTCGTTCCATGCACATTAATACCGTTGTTTTTGATTGCTTATTTAAAAGTAAACGAAATGAAATGATTTTCAATTTTGATCAATTTGGATTTTCTCTAGGGCGACCTTAATTCAATGTGGTCAGATCCATTTCTCGAAAATGCCGAGAGTTCATCATCGACATGCAAATTATTAGATGTTTAACTTGTCAGATAAATCGACTTTTGATATATTCGTCATTTTTCTTTTGTTTTTTTCTGTGTGCTTTTTATTTCGAACAGTTTGTAATAGTGTACACTTTCTTATTTGTTGTTCTTGGTTTTGTTTTTTTCTCTTTCGTACGAACAGTTTTGTTAGAATAGATGTGAAACAATATAAATAAATATGTATATCAAATGTGTATCTTGTAGATAATTTCGATAAATTATGGCTAAATCAACCTCGGTACTTACATCTCTCTTCTATCTTGTGAAATCATCTCATTCACGTGGTACAATTATAATAACAATTGCAACATTGATTGCATGCGTTATTGTATTTACAATGGCTGGTCAAACAAATTCAATGGCATTACAGGCATTTTGTTCGTTGTGTATCTTTGATTTGTTATTTATTGGTACGGCTTTATTATCCGCATGGATTGTCGAAAATAATAATGCAAAAGTTCGACAAAAACTTCAACAATCGAGTTCGAATGCGAACAATATGTCATCAACAGTCGATAGTACGACATCACTTTTTATTCCAACACAAACTGTTGCAACATTTTCTTATGGTACAGCACGTTTCGAAGTTCTCGCTGTTTTTACATCGACAATGTTATCGATTCTCGGTGCATTTTTTATTCTCAAAGAGTCGATTGAAAAATATCTCGAAGATGAAACTATTCATCGAGATTATCTTATACCGGCAGCAATTTTAACATTTATAATTCATTTAATTGTCATCTATTTTGTCCGTAATCAAGCATTCGATCACGTCATAGCTGCGAGTTCATCGAGCTGGTTACAAGAACATGTCAGCGATATTTTTCAAAATCTTTGCCATTATATACCCGGTCTTAGTCGATTGTTATTGCCACGTATTAATCCATTGGCATTGCTCTGTTGGTGTGGATTGGCTATTGTCTTTTCGGATTCGTTTCTTTTGAAAATGTCCTATGGAAATTTTGTTGATACACTTTCGGCTTTGCTCATGGCTTTTATGACGTTCGGAACAATGGTGCCAATGGCAATTTTTAGTGGTAAAATTTTATTACAAACAACGCCAGCACATATGATCGGTCAATTGGACAAATGTCTTCATGAAGCATCAAGACTCGATGGTGTTCTCGAATTTCGTTACGAACATTTTTGGGCTCTATCGTTCGGAACTTTAGTTGGATCGTTACATGTACGATGTCGGTATGATAAAATCAATCTTTTTTCTTTCGATTGACATTTTTCTACGTATATTAATTTGATCTATTTTTGTAGAAGAGATGCCGATGAACAATTAGTCTTAGCACATGTTTGGAATAAACTAGCAAATGTCGTTCAAATTTTAACAATACATATATTTAAAGATGATTGGTTACGCCGTCAAACTCATACATATATGCAATCTCAAACCGGTAATCCTCTACCAACAAATAATCCTTCGACTTATAATGGTTTTGTTGTTGTTACCTAATATTATTCTATTTTTGATTTTTTTTTTGTTTTCTCGTTCTCTTTTACTTTTTATTGTTTAAAAAAAACGAAATAAATATACGTATATCGATGAAGAAGAAGAAGAAGAAGAAGGAAAAGAGAATAATTTGTGATGAAAGTTTGATCTAAATTGGTAGTGGTGAATTATGTTGTCGCCAGAAATCTTCGACAACTTCGTGAATATTTCGATTCGATTCACGCCATTCACGTTGCCATTGACGTAGTTCTTGAATTTCCGGTTCTTTTCGAACACGATACGCTCGATAGAACGATTGAATAATCAATGCAGCTTCTTCTTCGCTCCATAGAAGTGATTTTGGTAATGGTGCACGAGGATATTTATCGAAATGTGTATGAACAAATGGTATATCTTCTAGTTTTTGATCGACATCCGATAATGGCGGCGTTTGTTGTTGAATTTCATCGGTTCGTTTGGGATTTTTATAATATAAATATCGTGTGAGATAATCCAATGCATTGAATGCACTTCGTTTACGTTCGAGACATTTACGTTTTTCAGCTTCGACTAATAATTGTTCGATAGCTTTTAATAAAATTGGATAAACACATTTTTCTAAATATTCAATTGTCGGCAAGTCTTTCGGATGTTTTCTCAATGGTGTCAATGGTTTTTTTTGTGTTAATTCGGATATTTTCGTTTGTTTTTCAAGATCTTTCAATGAAACTAGCGCGTAGTTGATACATGCTGGATGAGTTATGCGTGTATCGATTTCTATTTGAGTAATATCATCAATAGGAACATAATCGAATGAATAATTACAAAAAACAGGCGTATGTTTCGATGGATCATAGATTTGTTCGTTGGCTGATGTTGTCGATTTGATATCAGGCGTTTTCTTGTCAACATGCAGAAATGAACTCGATATAGCGCCGGCTTCTGCTTGAGCACGTTTTATCGCAAATTCGGAACAAATTTCTTCCCATAAATTAGTTTCTTTTTCAACAGTAATTATTGGCATGATTGACTTTGAAAAAACTCTTGAAAAACGGAAAAGTATAATATCCATCGAGACATTCTTTACCATGTCATGAGCCTTTTTCTATATTTTAACACACAAAAAAAAATACACGTAGATGTCGTTGAATGTTCGATTACAATCGATTAATCGATTCGTTGTTTAACATCCAATATTCATTATTAAATTGATGTTTTCTGTTTCCTTTCATCATCATACATTCTTAAAAATCATCACCATTATGTTTATTTTCTTCGTAGGATGATTTTGAATTGAGGATTTTTTCTTCTTTGTCGGTGTTAATTGAGACATATTTACACGTAGATAGACACTCGTAAAATGTCTAAATTTTTTTGACCTTGTTCATATAAACAAAAAAGAAAGACGACAATGACGATAGTTTGCTTTTTCTCTTTTTTGCTATGTCAATCGTTGAAAAGAGAATAATTACATGAAAAATGAAGATAAATATCTGTTTTAACGGTTTGTTAGATTAACTTTTTCGATTAATATTTTTTTATAACATCGAAACAGGGAAAATCCTTGTTGTGATGAAGAAGAATTTCTTATTTTCTTTTCTTCCTGTTTGCATCTACGAGAAATAATACGGCACTTGTTTTCTCGTCAGTCTTCGAGTTCTTTTTTTTCTTCTTTTCTCTGGGATAATTTCTTTAAGAGCACAGACGAGAAAAAAAGAGCGAAAGAGAGAGAGAAAGGAATAGAAGAAACAAGGTTAGAGGCATGCAGAGAAATCTTTCTGATAAACAAGTAGAACCAATGACGCCAACGGCATCATTATTGTGTTCTTATTATCGTTGTTTTCGATCGATGTTTACTAGTCAGTTTCTCTCGCGTTCGGTTCTCTTTTTTATTTTATTATTCTTGATCTTGTTAAAAGAGAAAAAAACTGTCGTTGAGATCCTTTTTTTTTATAGATGATCATGAGTTAAATCGTTGATAGATAGAATACGACGAAGAAGAAGAAAAAAGTCGATTTCTTTTCTTCTCGGTTGTTGTTCGTCTTATCTTTCGTTTTTTCTTCTTCTTCTCCTCTTAATATAAAACCTTCACATCAACACCCTTGACATTCGGATTAATCAAAGCAAAGCAGAAGTATCTAATAATAATAAGCAACACATAAAAAAAAGGTCGTCTATTCTTGATTATTTTAGAGTCGTGTTTTTCTTTTTCTTTTGTGTTTCGTATTTAATATCTTCGTTTGCATAAAAAACAGTGTCATGTCTTAACAAAAATGTATGCATATGCCGAATTATCGAATGTTGCACGAACAGATTCGATTATTCAATCATTATCATGGATGAGTTATATTCCAACAGTTAACTCCAATACTGAACAAACAAATCAAGATAATCAAACAACTGAAAATAATAATCATAATATTAATGATTCGAATCAAACAAATCAACGAATAATTAATTTAGCTGATGGATGGTTAGCAACAGGTAATACAAATCATATTGTTAGTGTAACATATACATCCGTACGAGCCGATGAATCGTTAACAATTCCTGATCGAACAAATTTTAATTTACGTGCACATCGTACGGAAGTTCGATTAGTTTCATGGAATGTACCCTATCAAAAACTAGCAACTGTCGATGAAAAAGGCGTGATATTTGTTTGGGTTAAACATGAAAATCGTTGGTCGTTAGAATTAATCAATGATCGTAGTCATCCTGTTATTGATATGGCTTGGTCACATGACGGTCGAATGACAGTGATTTGTTATGAAGATGGTTTCGTACTTGTTGGATCAGTAACTGGACAACGTTATTGGTCGACTGTTGTCAATGCACCACAAGGGAAAATCTCGGCTGTTACTTGGATGCCCGATGTTTCACATGTTATTCTTGGCACAACAACTGGTAGTTTAATTTTAATGGATCATCACGGAAATACAACTGATGGTTTTTCATTGTCAACACAATCCATAACACAACTACTGTATTCTTGTAATAGATTCTATCCAGAAGCGCCAGATAATAGTAAATTGATTTCATCATTTATCTTGGCTGTTGAATTGAATTGAATCGATGTTTTTTAGATGCAACAAAATTCGTCAATGATGATTATGTACTTGCATGTAGTCTAGAAAATGGTCAAGTACTTTTTCTAACCAATTATCAAGATCAATCACCAATTTCTGTGAATACTGAACTGCAAAATATTAAAATGGATTGGTCATCACCGGGTGAAATTCTTGCTGTTGGCGGTCATAAACGTTCAAATGATTTGACTTGTATCAATCAAATTCAATTTTATTCACGTTACGGCGAATTTCTTCATCGTGTACAGATTCCTCCGACTGTTCGTATTTTATTATTCGAATCATATATTTCTTTAAATCTACTGAGATTTCGTTTAGACACAACCATTATCTGCTCTATGTTGGGCTCATGGCAATGGTAATCACAAATTTTCTTCTTAAAAACAAAAAGTATCATTATTCGAATTTTTAGATATTCTATTTGCTGCATGTGGTTCCTATGTTTATACAATTTGGATAACACATAAACCTCTCCCGTCCATGTTAACATTATGTCAGATGAAAATCAAAGAAATTTTATTAAATAATTCATTACAAAATATCGACAAATTATATTTGCCAAATAATTTAAAACAAAATCTTCAAACATACTATCGTTCAACAATCAAAGGTTTTCTTCCAGATCCGAAGACATTACGTTCATTTGTTTGTAATCCATTGAAATCTCATCTTCGTTTGCAATGTACAATGAAACGTATCGATAATGAAAATGATTCATCATCAACAACAACAACAAATCTTTCCGGAACAACGTATGTTCTCTACTTAGAATATCTCGGTGGGTTAATTCCATTGTTAACAGCTAAACGTGTGTCGAAAATTTGTCCAGATTTTATTATATTCGATCCTCAAGTTAAATCAACGAATTCAATATCAAGTCTTTCATCATTGAAATCATGTTCGACAACATTTCAGCAAATACCAATTGTTCAACAACAACAAACGAAAATCATATCGAATAATAATAATAATTCGACTCGATCGAGTTTGATTGCAAATCGAAATTCGATTTATGTTGCCGAAAGTGATTTCAATGCGAACGATGACGATACTTTAGCTAATCAAAGTAGTTCAGGTTGCAGTTCAGAAACTGAAACTAATACTATGACAAATAATAATAACAATAATAATGATGACGATGAAATCGATGAATGTGAACAGAAAACAAATGATTTCAATGAAAAACGTTCGAGAAAGAAAACAACAAAAACTATCAAGCATAAACATGTAAGAGAAGTTGTTTTTTTTCTTCATAGAAATTATTAGCATTTTTTTTGTTGTTATTCAGACGAATAAATTATGTACAATAGCTGCGAATATCTGGGGTACACGCTTTAAATTCTATGGTCACGCTCATTGTCTGCCGGAAGTACTTGGTAGTGTAACATATAAAACATCATTTTTACATTTACAACCTCGACAAATGACAGTAACAGTAGCGAATAATTATAATCAACGAAAACCAACAACTTCAATACAACCAAAAAAGAAAATTAAAATCAAACAACAACTACGAACGAAACTTCACGAAGAAGAAGACGATGAAAATGTTAATGATATTTCATCATCAAAATTAAACATAGCAGCAAATATTCCCATAGCTCCTATGTCTCCTCAACTATCCAACGTTCATTCATCATCGAATCACGAAAATCGATCTTCAAATCCAATGAAAAAATCCGTTCAAACATCGCCTCTATCTGCTCATCGTCTGCAACGTATGTCATTAACAACAACAACAGCATCAAATTGTTCTCATCATCGTCCACGCCAACCAAATCCCGATTCATCAACAGCTAATTCATCATCAACATCGCCAATTAATCTTAGTCGTTCGACGTCACCTGCTGCGTCAATAGCTAATTTCATACGGCCAATCTCACCACCATGCATTCAAGTTAAAGAACCATTATCTCCGAAATTTTCACGTGCATCATCGACAATCGTTGCCAATCGTCATTGTTCACCGCCGAATACTCAAGTTTCTGTACCATCGATTGTTAATAATATCGATGCATCGACAGCAAGTGCAACGACAACATTAATCATTGATGATTCATCGGGTTATGATAGCAGTGAAAATCAAACAAATCGTATTCGTCAATCGAATCCGATTACATCAATAATTTCGACTGTGCCAGAGAATTGTTTTGAACCTGAAACCTATCGAAATTTACATATATTCAATAGTAATCAACAGAAAAAATTGAGTCTAAGTGATCCAACATTAAATCAAACAACGAAAATCCCACGTCATTCTCAGTCACAAACAACAACGCCAAAGCAGATATCCAAAGATGAAGAAGATATTCAAACAGATGACGAATCAGAAAATATCAATTCAACTGAACAAACAATTACAACTGATGACAATCATTTCCGAAAGGTTCATACAAAAAATCTTCATCGAAACATTTTCTTCAACTAATTTACTGTTTTTTTAAAGAGATATTCAAGTCCACGACATCGTATGATGACTTGTACGAGCGGTACAAATGATTCTCTGACTCGATTATCACCAGCCGATCAAATCGATCAAAGAATAGACAATCAAACAGATGTTTCATACTATGTCATGCAAAATCGACCACCGTAAGTACATGTTCATAAATCCACAAACAATAACATTTGTTTGATCTTTTTCTCTTCTTAAGAATGTGGAATGAACAATCACAAGTCTATCAACTCGATTTCGGTGGTCGTGTTACGCTTGAATCGGCAAAGAATTTTCAAATTGAATTAAAAAATAAACAGGTTATTCAATTCGGTCGTATTGAAAATAATTGTTATACACTCGATTTTGAATGGCCATTTTCACCATTACAAGCATTTGCCGTAGCTCTTGCCAATATAACTCAACGATTAAAATAAAATAATTATGTTCATTTCTCTCTCTCTCTCTCTTGTGTATAATGAAACAAAACAAAAAATAACAATCTTTCTTCTATTTACTCGTCCCAATTTGACGAATGATCATCTTCCTCTCTCTTTCTTTCTTTGTTTTCGTCAAGAACTTTTATTTCGAAGTGTCATGTGTTTTTTTTTCTTGCTGCCACTGCTGTTGCCCGTTATTTGCCAGTATATGTATATTTGAAACAAACAAACAAAAAACATGTGTCTATAAATCAAAGAAAACATTTTGCTTTTTTATTTCTCCAAAGTCTTGATAAAATTGCAGATTAAAAACAAATGAGAGTCGACTTCGGATGGATATTGTTATGCATGTCTATGATTTGTATTCAAGCAAATCAGGATGAAGTTGCTAAAACACATGTCGGTAAGACAAGGAGAAAATCGAATTCGAATTGAAATGAAGTTTTCTGTTTCATAATTTAGCAATTGTCGGTGCAGGTATTGGTGGCATAGCAACGGCCTATTGGTTGAAATATTATTTGAATGATTCGATAGCGATTACAATTTATGAATCGAAACAAGTTGGTGGACGATTAAAAACAGTTGAAATCAATGGAAATGAATACGAAGCGGGAGGATCAGTTATTCATGAAAAAAATTTGTATATGAAACGATTTGCTGATGAATTAGGTTTGAAAAAATTGGATGTAGCTGATACAAATTCCTATATAACAACAAATGACGGTTCAGAAACGTTATTTTCTACATTATCTCGATACATTCCGAATGTTTTCTTGGTCTTATGGAGATATGGTCTCGATGCATTTCGATTGAAATTTTGGCTTAGTAGTAAACTATCGAATTTCGTCCGGTAAGATTCTGCTGTTGGATAGTTGTTGATAAATTCTTTTTTGTTGTTGTTAAGTATCTACGATTATCAAGACAATGGTCGAACATTTGATACTGTTGAAGAATTTTTAAAAATGTTAGATAATGATTTCTATTCGGCAACACAGAAATCATTTCGTAAATATTTATTCGAAAAAGGTTTTAATAAACGTTTTATCAACGAACTTGGTCAAATGGCAACCTTAGTTAATTACGATCAATCTGTTGATTCAATCAATGCATTTCCAGGTTAATCATCATATTTCATAAACTCTTCATTGTTCTCGAAATCTTAACATTTTCAATCTAATTATAATAGGACTTGTTTCTCTCATGGCAGCTGGTTCGACATTATGGCACGTTAAAGGTGGTAATTATCTCGTACCTAAACAACTTCTCGAACGTTTATTAAAACAATCGGACGTACAATTCGTTCAGGGTCATGTTAAAAGTGTCGAAGAAGTTCATCGTGTCGATGCCGATGATCAAGGTGGTAATGTTCGTCTTTCATATCAACCAACGAATAGTGAACTCGTACATTCCGTTGATTATGATTTTATTATTCTTGCTTTTCCATTACATCGTGATAATATCAATGATGTTGTTGTTCAATCAAAAGATCAACTATTTAATCAATATAACTATCGAATGCAATCGACATTCGCTAATTTTCTTTCGGGACAATTAAATTGTCGAAACTATAATCTAACGAATGATGAATGCGAACGATTAACAGCCATTTTTTATACAAATCCATCACTCGGCTATCGTTGTGTTGCACAACAGAAGCCTGTCGATCAAATCGATAAGAAACTATCGAAAAAAACCGAACAAACAATTTACAAAATCTTTTCGCCTGATCAATTATCTTCGACTGATTATGCACAAATTTTCAATGATGGTACTTTTCAATTAACTCAAAGTCTTCCTTGGTTAGCTTATCCACAGTATGAACATCCTCAAAAACTACCACCGATTCAATTCAATGAGAATATCTATTATGTCAATGCAATGGAATGGAGTGCATCATGCATGGAAATCGAAGCAATAAGTGCGAGAAATGTGGCTATGCTTCTAACGAAACGATTAGGTGTTCAGCTCAAACATACGGATAAGCATGTAGAATTTTGACATCTTTTTTTTTATATACTTTATGACTAAATAATTGCTCAAAGCTAAACATTTGTCTTTTTTTATTTCTTCAGATTAAATTATGGATGATAATGAAAAGAAAACCTATAGCAATACATCAAGTTCATATTTATCATTGAAAGCTGAATTATTACGTAAACAACAAGATTTTCAACAAGCTTCATCTTCTTCAACCACAGCAGCAGCAACAACAACAGTCTCGTCTGATACGATTCTCGATAATCTACAGTCAACATCGAGTTCATTGAAAATCAAAACAAAAGCTGATTTAGATGTTGAAGTAGCAAATCCATCGAAAAAGAAAAAAAAGTCAAATGAGGAACCTTCGAATGTGCCGTCGTCGACGATTTCACGTGAAGAAGAAATTGCTTTAGCTAAATCACGTGCAATTCTCGAAGCGAAATCGAAATTATACGATCAGATTATGTCAAATAGTGAAATGCGCGTATTAGCCGAAGATGATGGAGATGATGATGAAAATAATAAATCATTTCTCGTTGATTTCGAACGTAAAATCTACGAAACAAATCAAACAGCTCAAAAAATCGAATATACAGATTCATTCGGACGTACTCGTCTAGTTACATCCGACGAATATGAAAAACTCAAAGCAGCTGAAAAGCAAACACCGATTGATGATAGACGTTCGTCGAAAAATCAAAGTGAAAATGAAATCGAACGTGTCGAACGATTGCATCGAGAACAAATGCGTAGCAAATGGGAAGCAGACATAGAAGCATTGAGAAATAAGACTCATGTACATTATCAAGATGTTCTATTCGATGAAAAACGCGAACATGGTGTTGGTTTTTATAAATTTTCAACTGATGATCAAACACGTGCCGAACAAATGGCAACATTGAATGAATTACGTGCAAAAACAATAAATGAACAGGAAAAATTTCAATACGAAAAAGATAAACGACAAGTTATCATGACTGAGAAATTGAGGAAAATGAAATTGAGAAAAGCGAAAGAATTAGGAATTGATTTGTTTGATAATAAATCAGCGAAATCGACATCGGATGAAAAAGTAAAATTTCTATGATTTAACCCTACGAGAGATAAAAAAAACATCTATTTTGTAGAATATTTCAAACGAACAACAGCCACCAAAGCCTCAGCCATTGGAACCAGCAGTTCGTATCGAAACGAAACCGACGAATTCATCGATAGCATATCCATTTCCTGTTTTACGTACAACGACGACTACTGTACAATCATCAGATAAACATTAAATCGAATTTAAAGATTCTGTTTTTGTAAACAAACTTAATTCAGAAATGAATTTAAATAGAAAATACGGAATAATTTTATTTTGTTAACTAGAAAATAATCGAAAGAAAAGCGAAA